>Ga0172379_10002846_pt1 | contig 29233 bp, 18 predicted proteins | sample GrowelOW334metaG_FD_119756 | JGI IMG/M metagenome (GOLD analysis project Ga0172379, IMG submission 119756) | Groundwater microbial communities from an aquifer near a municipal landfill in Southern Ontario, Canada - Groundwater well OW334 metaG | ecosystem: Environmental > Aquatic > Deep...
CATGCCCATGGTCCTCGTCGCCGGCCACGGCCCCTTCGCCTGGGGCGCCAACGCCACCAAGTCCGTCTACCACGCCGCCGTGCTGGAGGAAGTCTGCAAGATGGCCCAGCTCACCCTCAGCCTTCACCCCGCTTGCCCGCCCCTCCCCGAACACATCATCCGCAAGCACTGGGAACGCAAGCACGGCGCCGGCGCGTACTACGGGCAGAAATAGCCCGGATTTCTCACACCTTGTCGCACCTGAACGTGGAAATATTTACCAGAACACGAGATGCGACAAGGCCCGCGCTATCGCCCTGATATCTGCGTCGCTCCTCGTCTCGGTGCTCACATACAGTAGTATGCTGCGCGTCTCGACTTCGATCGCTCCTTGATCTCAGGGCGATCCCGCTGTGAGAAATCCGGGCTAGTCAGGGTTTCCATGTCCAGGTAAAGGAACAAATCAGGCCACCGTACCCGGACCCCTTCTCCATAGTGTTCGAAGTTGTAAAGTCATATTCTGACACCTTGGAAACATGAACCGGAAGGTACTGGCGTATACTGATGGAAAAAGTTTGATGTTTTCCTACTCGTCTTTCTGCCTTAATTTCCGCATGTATGAATCCGTCGGGCAGCCATGTGAAATCGGTCCCGGCTAGTGAAGGCCAAGAAATGACCTCATGTCCTTGCCAGAAATAAAAGCCATCTGAAACCCATTCGTTTTTTTTACGGAATAGCGCTGTGTCGGCGTTCAACCAGACCGCATCATAACCAAGTTCGGGCACCACTATTATCCCGCCTAGTGCATACCGTCCCTGAAAATTGCCACCAATGCGGGTCGCGGCAATATCGGACCATCTAAGCCATCCATCATCGATGAATGGACTTAATAAATAGGAGAAGGATTTTGCGTAAAAATACCCTTCCCCCTTGGGCACCGATAGATGTGATAGCGATAGCTCAATCGCAAGTGGAAGGTTTGTCGTTAGACGTGCACTGCCAGAAAGTAGGGTGAATTGGATTGGATTGCTGGATAGATATGTCGATGAAGCAGGGACTGGTTTAATCTTGGCTCCTTCTGCTAGTACCATAAAGGACAAACCGAGTCCGTCCAGATGGAATGCGAGAAAGGATTCCGCCATCCAAGCCAAAGGTATGCGGTTTAAAAAAAGCATTTCGTCCTCATCATCCACATCGACCGATGTACCGGCTCCCAAGGAAATAGCCATTTCCCACATGGACCGACTAAGCTGTGCCTTTAACACGCTGGTCAACAAATCCGATCCAAACTCCATGGGCTTTATTGGTAGGGCAAATTCTAATGATCCACTGAATGCGGAAACAAACCCCATTTCCACCATGAAATCCAGGCCAATGGGCGAGGAGGCAAAAAAGAACGCAGACAGGTAGGGATGTTCGTCTTCAATCCAGCATGAGGTGCCGGCCATTTTCAGATATGTCAATCTGAAACCGGCTGCTTCGGAAACCATGGAAGCGGTAATATCCACCAAGGGATAATCCCACTGGAAAATAGTATTCGAAACTTCGCCCCAGGCCTCAATCATTACTGGACCTGTCTGGATTCCGGCACTTCCCCGTATCACCCCCGAGCTTATTTTATTACCTGTTTCATCCTCCCAACCCAGAAAGTACGTGGAGTGAATATCCATACCAGGCAGGGTATCCACTGGTACTTGCGGAAAAAGTTCACGTTCCACCGGGTTGAGGGCATGAAGGGGAATGGTCCATAGGAAGGAGGATAGGATGGCGAGACTCCAGCGCAGGCATTTTTGTCTATTGTTGATTTCAATGATCATATACTCTCTTTTTTTGTGGGAGGAACGGTTTTTCTTCCGGAAACGATGATAAGCACTTGGCTAGACTGAGTCTATATACCCAGCAACAACTACACATGTACTTTTAAATCCGATATGTGCGTTTTGCACAGAAAATTTTGTTGACAAAATGGCAATCGGTTTTATAGTAATATTTACATCATGTGTAAATGCAACATTATTGAAAATCTATTTATGAGAGGGCTTGCATTACTAATTATTTTTTTATCCTCCTGCGGTTGATCCCCCACACAACATGTATTCATCTCAAGAAAAGGAGTTGTATATGAAAGGTTTGCCTTATGTCGGTAGCCTTATCGTCGCGATCCTCATCTCCGGCTTAACAGCCTGTTCGGGCGGCTTATTTGGAACGGAAGATACCAGCACGAAACCACCCGTTGTCGTTCCTACCACCCCTCCGAATACCATTCCAGTCGCAGTAGGCCGTTCCATTGTATCCCTCGCCTATGTCGGGGATCCCATTACCTTTGACGCAACGGGGTCTTCCGATGCCGACGCCGGGACGGTCCTGACCTATGCGTGGAATTTTGGCGACCAGACTCCTATTGGCAGCGGAATTACCGTTACGCACACCTATGCTGTGGAAGGGATCTTTAAGGTCATCTTGACCGTATCCGACGGTAAGGACAGCAAGATAAACGAGTTATACGTAACTGTGGTTCAACGAAGGAACCAGGCACCGGTAGCGGCCATAAGCAACTACCAAACCTACATAAATATAGAGGCAGGAACAGCACTGTCAGTAAATGCTTCGGGTTCCTCCGATCCTGACGGCGATACCCTTTCTTATGAGTGGAATTTTGGCGACGGCGGCCAGAATGCCTCCACCGCTATTGCCCAAAAAATCTACTCGAACCCTGGAGTATTTGTCGTAAGGCTCACCGTGAGTGATGGGGTAGATGAGGATGAATTAGCCTTCGCAGTGAATGTAGCTACGTCCCCTGAGGCCCATTCGGCAATCATTCTTCCAGATGGAACAAGAACTACGACGGCGGCCGTAAAAGATGCGGTATCCTTGGGTTTTGATGGCACAGCATCCCTGGATAGGGATGGTAGTATACAGTCGTGGAATTGGAATTTTGATGATGGACAAAGCGCTTCCGGGGGATCAGTCTCCCACGCGTACGGTAATCCAGGAGTGTACAGTGTCGTTCTGACAGTTACAGACAATGCGGGAAAGAGTGCGAGCGCCGCACCTCTGGTTGTAACGGTAAGCGCTACACCTCCTGTCTCCAATGCTGGAGAGAATCAGGAATTGGCTTCAGATTCCACCTCTAATTTCATCCTTGATGGGACCGGATCCAACGGTGTCGGAACGCTGACGTATAGTTGGAGCCTTGTCGATGCTGCCGGTGCTTCTATCACCTTAAGCTCGCCTGCATCTCCTTTCATCTCGCTCCCGCTTTCAACCTTTACTAACCCTGATCCTGACCTTACAGGTCCCTTCAGGGCTCAGCTCATCGTGTCGGACACTTATGGACAAAATTCCATCGATAGCATTTACCTCAATATCATAAATATCAATGAATACGATGAGGTTGTACCGGTGGGAGTGATCAAACCTCCCGCCCAAGACCAGGAAACCCTGGACGCCCTTGCGGAACTATCCTTGGCGCTTTCTCCATCGGTATCTTCCCGTAGTATATCCAGGTCGTTGATTTCATCCCGCGATTTAAGCCCGAAAGTATACGCTTTGGTCGGTAGACCCATGTACTTCGACGGTACCCGTTCCTACGATCCCGGTGGCCTGCAGACCGGTCTCAATGCGGGTGCAAGTCTTCTTTATACTTGGGATTTTGGCGATGGCGATGCAACTCAACCAACTGTGGGGGCATTACTTGGACATCGCTTTGCATCAGCCGGTGAACAATTAGTCAAACTTACAATCACCGACGATGAAGTAGATTCAACTGAAGTGACTATGGCTGTCACCGTAATCGACCTGCCCAACAAGCCTCCGCGGGCAGATGCAGGAGTATCTAAAACTGCTTATATCGGAGATTCCGTTTCCTTCCAAGCCAACTCCCTAAATACGGGTGATGCAGACGGTTTAATAATAAACTATGCGTGGGATTTCAATGATGGAAGCCCGGTTGCCACTCGTACCACTTCCGCTGAGGTGACACATTCCTATGCGAACCCGGGGGCATACCTGGTAACGCTGACCGTTACGGATAACGGGCTAGCCCAAGGAAAGATTGCCAAGAGTGCCATGGATACGGTTAGCGTGGTAGTCAGAAAGCGACCAGAAAATACAGCTCCTGTCGCTCTACCCGGCCAGGCTCAGACAATAATAATTGGTGAATCGGTCTTACTCGACGCCTCTGCCAGTTTCGATCCCGATCCAGCGGGCTTGATAGTCTCCTATGCATGGAAATTAGGTGGGATAACCCTGAGTACTGCTGTTAGGTATATTCATACCTTCGAAACGGTAGGAATAAAGAATGTTGAATTGACAGTGACCGATAATGGCGGGAACGGAAATCCGGCAAAATCCGCATCAGCAACAACCTCCATCACTGTGGCTGAAAAGCCCCCGGTGGCGTTGATGGTAAACATTTCGACTGCCCAAGGCACCGAGATCAGCCCCGCGAAACCCATGATCTTTAAGTATTACGAGATTGTCGACGGTACAGAATGGTGGAAGCTAGCGCCAGTGGCGGAACGTACCATAGAAGCCCCCGGTAAATACGGAATAATCGTAACAGACTTCAAGCGGCCTGACGGATCCTTCGCTTGGGATGTCTCGAAAAAATTTGCCATGAAATTCGAGCATCATGTCTCCGGTCCGGAAAATCCCTACTGGGGCTTCCTGAATACGGGTGTCACCGGAGGCGTGTCCTACGCCTTGCCGCAGAATGGCGTGCTGGCTGCCACACAGCTGGACCCCGCGTCCATCTCCGAACTCATATTCAATGATGTTTTGGCGTCCGCGACGGTTTCCGTCGATGCCTATTAAGGGAGCCCGTATGAACCACAAAAACGTTCTTTTTATGGCCATGGCTGCGGCCTGCATGCTGGCCTTTTCCTGCACTTCGCCAGTATCGGATACGCAGGAACTTGGCGTCGTCGAGGCAAAAACCGGTTTGACAGTAAATGCCTTTTTTGCCGATTACGCCGCGATGAGCAACGACTCGGAATCGAGGGTATTGGACCGGCGCACGGTGGCGGTGAAATTGTATCTGAATGGTGTTTTCTTTTCCCACCAAGAAATAAGTCTGCTACTAACCCCTGGTGGCTCCAACTGGACCGGGTCCTTTCCCATTCCTGTACCGATAGGCGGAACCTACAGTTCAGTCAAACTCGTTTTTGTCGATGCTTCGGATAACCCGCTTACGCAGGGCGAAAAACTAAACGTCTCCGTCGCCCCCAATCAGAATATCTCCATGGTTATTGGATGTATTCCATCGGTGTTCGAGAACATAACCCTAGCGACGGTGGAGAATTCAAAAACCCTAAGCATGGCAAATGGAGCGGTCGTCTACTACAAATTTGCGGCCACCGCAGGTAAGACAACCCGTTTCGTTCTAAGCGGAATTGCTGGCGATTTATTCATCTTCGACTTGGATGGCAGGTTCAGAATAGGAGCCGCAACTACACTGGCGACCGAGACCCTCGAATTTTCACCAACAGTGGATGGTTCTTTTTGGCTGGCCCTGTATGCAAATGCCGCCGGTTCCGCTCGCATGGCTTTTAGCCAAATTAACAAGCCACCAGTGGCCAATGCTGGTAAGGACCAGATCGCTCTTACCAGCGAAACGCTTGCCTTCGATGGTTCTTCCTCCAGGGATCCCGAAGGAACCAGTTTGTCCTATGTATGGGACTTTGGTGATGGGTCTACTGCAACCGGAATCAATGTCTCCCATTCCTTCGTAAATGCAGGTACGTACGATGTTGAACTGACTGTAACGGATATTCTCGGTGCGACCGCCACGGCAACAATGAAAGCCTATATCGGGGAATCAAATATTGCCCCCATCGCGGATGCCGGTATCTATGGAGGCACTTACATCGAAGGTGACGACCTTACTCTCGATGCATCCGGATCCTACGACGTCAATGCGGAAGATACCCTAAGTTATTCATGGGTAGTAGAAAAAGCGGAAGGAGCATCCTGGACCTCAACTGGAATAATTCCTGGGAGTGCAGGTCCAACCGCCAATTTCGAATTCCTGCTTTCCGGCGAATACCGGGTGACGGTGACTGTAACGGATGCTACCGCTTCAGCTTCGGCCATCTCTTATTTGTCCGTCATCGAAAACGAAGCCCCCATCGTTACCTTACAGCTACCTGCAAGTACGATCGGGATAAACGAATCCGTTACCTTCGGCGTCTTGATAGAGGACGAGGATGGTCAGGCGAACGCAACTGTCTCCTGGAATTTTGGGGATGGTGAAACGGATAGCGGCTTGGCACCCTCACATTCTTACTCCGATGCAGGAACCTACACGGTCTCAGTGAATGTGACGGATATGCGTGGAAAGTCCACCGTGGCCCAAGCGGACATTTTAGTGCAGCAAACCTTCAGTTTCAGCATAATTCCGCCGGTTGATGCAGGATCGGATGGTAAAAAATTGGCCTTCTACATTGTGGATAGAGCGGTAAATGACGTTGGTGTTTGGGGCACAATCGTGCAACCCTTCCCCGGAACCATCGAAGTACCAACCGGGAATTTCACCATTAACGCACCCTATAAAACCACTAGCAATTATTTTCTGGTGGTCATGTACGGAACCTGGTTCCCGGGGCGTGTGGATTTGATGACACAAGGACTGGACGAAGCCCGTGCCGCCGGTACAACGGTTGCCTTCTATTCACCTGCAGCCGCAGATGGAACCAATCTTATGTACGGACTGACTCCAACCCAGCTGGACGCTCTGGCTTCAAGTTCCAATATCGTTCCGGATACGACCTACTCGATGACTTTGGTACTTACTAATGGCGATCTCCAAATCGATGTCGAGTAAAAAGGGGAGCATGATGAAACTACATACACTTGCCTTATATCTTGTTGCCTCCGTTCTCGCAATGAGTTGCGGGATGGGAGTTCTGGACGAAGAGGACTCAGTAGAATCAGAGGATGGAAAGCTGTCGATGGTCCTGCGCCTGACTGATTTTGATGCCCTGACAGTGGGGCAGGGCGCTACTGATTCCAGGATGATCGATCCCAATACCCGGGCGGTCACAGTGCTGATTGGCGGTAACTTCGTCAAGAAGATCGACTTGGGGGATACTCCAGAGCGTGACGATTTAGAGTATCTGTTGCCCATTTCCCTTGAACTGACCTTGCCCGCTGGTACGTATCCTTCCATCGAACTGGTTTTTGAGCGAGCAGATGGCAGTAAGATCAGCGTAGCCCGGAAAATGGATGGTTTTTCCATTCTTGCCAACACGACGACAACGCTCGCCTTGTACTCCATTCCCGAGTACGCGGAAGAAATCAGCTTGGACGGGGATACAGACTATGAAATATCCGGTGATACCGGATCGACACAGTATGGAAGCCTCAACGTCTCCACGGGTACCGTCGTGGACTTTTCTTTTACCACTCTCCAAGGTGAAAAACCCAAATTCCTGATCTTCGATTCCCTTGGAAAGCCCATGACCGATTTCTATCCCGCCGACAGTATAGGTGAAATGATAGATACCTATCGTTTTCAAGCCACCACAGATGGTACAGTCTATGTTGGCCTGTACGCCAAGGATGGCCCCTTTACCGCTCAGGGAACGGTGCACCTTGTCTCAGTCACTGTCCAACCATCCAACAAACTCATGATCACCGAGCTAGGCTTGGATAACCTGCGAACCGTAGAAATCGGAAATCTTTCCTCATCTGATATCAACCTTAGGGGATATAAAATACAAGTACGCTATCCTGAAGATAGCTGGGGTCCATTCGGTGAAGAGGACGAGGATAACACCTTCGTCATAGACGAAGACATCATTCTGGGTTCAAACGAATACTTGTCCTTCATCAACCGTAATGGCTGGTATAATGTGGACCAAGAGGATGTAAACGTCGTTGCGACCGCCACTCCTTACATCGCAACCCGCCGTTCTGGCGATTGGGTTGATATAGCGAAAGTTGGAGTCGGAATAAATATTGATTATTTCTGGTATGGCTATAGTGGTGAATGGATTGTAAATTTTAATGATATCTGGAATCGAAGTAATAGGGAGTATCTAAGAAGTTTCCAGAACGGCATTATTGGGGACCGGGCGAAGGTATCTCCGGATGGTACAAAAGTGCTCTTTTCCAATCGTCATGATTATTGGAATGTTACTTACACGGAGTGGCGTTATCAGCCAGAGATTTACGATACCGCCTCGGGTCTACTTTCTGGACTACTGATAAGCAATGTAAGCAACGCTCCCTATAACGCGACCATGCCCACTTGGGCAGGCGATGATTCCATCCTCTTCGTACGCGATTACGCTTCGGTGGTTAAGATGGCTGCCGTAAATGATGCGACGGAAACTGTGCTGGTCCAGAAAGTACTCAATAGCAACAGTAGATGGGACTTGGAATATATAACGGACGATGAAACGCAAAGTCTTGTGCTTGATGCCGTTAGCCTTGAACTAGCGTTCCCCTCGCTTTCTCCGGACGGTACCAAGCTTGCCCTTAGCGTAGGTCCTTATAGGAATAATGGTACCGTAATGGTTATTGACTTGGTGAATAAAACAGTATCGGCTATTGGTGGACAAAATGCAGGATATTTCCAGGGTTTTACAGAATGGTCACCGGATGGTACCAAGCTCGCCTTCGTACAGGCATCGGGAATCAATCCTAATTCGCTTGAGCCGTATCCAGATTCCGCGTGCATCATGGTAGCAAGTCTTTCCGAAGGAATTTGGAGCAATGCCGGTTCCGTGTATGACGGTTTTAACCATGGAGCAAAAATCATCCTGGATGGTTGGGCGGATAACAACACCTTGCTGGTTTCGACGGATATCTATGGCAACCCCAGTGCGTATAGGATGGTCCTGACCGGATCGCAACTAGACGGATGGGTTGGGGATTATATCGGGGCGGTTGGACGAACTGACCAAGACTATTATTATGAACCTTATCGTTACTCAGTACTAAAAGTTCTTCCGGATATGCCACCGGCATACGTGGAAGGTAAATCGAACGCCGTGGTGACAAAAAAATGGGACAGCTCCATCTCGGCATTTCGGAATGCCTATCTAGATTTCTACCCGGATTGTTTGATCGCCTTGCTCCAACCCGACGGAGAGTGTATCGATGTCGTGAATATCGGCAGAAGCGGAGCGGATATTCCTGACGGTGGCGACTGGCGCTGGGAACTGGGTGAAATCCGGGATTGGAACCATGTCCTTGCCCGCCGCACTGCGACGGCTGGAGATGGAACCGTATCGGTACAGGACACCGATAGCGCGTTGGATTGGATTTCAAGTTATGGAACCTTGGGATACAAAAACGATTATTTCAAGGACGATGAAGACCTCATCGTGGATATTTGGTAAGGGGACGATCATGAAAAGAAATGCGATCGGCTTTGGGTTTGTTTTGGTCGTACTTGCTTTATTCGCACAATCCTGCCAGCTGGCTTCAGGTCCGGATTCGCCGGATGAACCGGAGACAGGAATTTCATTTGGGATTTCCATACCCCTTATGGAAGATACATTGGAAACGGATAGCGCCGTAGGCGCACGTATTATAGATCCGGGCTCGGCGTATATTAAGGTCTCCATTTCCGGCCCGGACATGGTGGCTTATACCAGCCCCTTCATGCCTATCCGCTCAAGCACATCATCTACCTCTTACGACGACGACGATGTGACGATCAGTAATTATTACCTTTCCTGGGTGGAAGGGTACTCGAACTATGGCAATGTCTATGTGTGGTGTGAGCTAAAGAAAATCACCGTCGGCACGGATCGTATTATTAGCGTAAGCACCTACGATGCGAGTTTTAAGGAATTGTGTCGTGGAACGAGTAATCTGACGGTGGATGTAAATCAGAGGCAAACCTCGATCAGACTTATTCCTCTGGTTACCACACCCCTGACCATGGATCAAACCCTTGAAAACCAGCTTGTATCCAAGGGAAGGGCCAAATACTACACGGTAACCTTGCCGGAAGCCAGCCGCCTATACGCTATCAAGGCGTGGACCGATGCATCGGATGTGGATCTCCTCGTCTATGATGAATGGGGTGGGTGGAACGATTGGATGCGTTCTTACCAGTATCAGGAAGGTCCGGTATGGGAAGTTGTTACCGTAAACGGCGACTACTGGCGAGCAAGGAAATATATCATAGGTGTTATTGGCCGTACCGATGGGGTATCCACTTTCAGGATAGCGGTAGAAGAACTTAAGGGTGATGAGTTTTCTGGCGACTTCGTGATGGATTCCAACATCGAACCCTTAGCTGACTATTCCGAAGTTTCCCTGGCAAACTCGACGGACCCAACGATATCCGAACTTTGGCCAGCTGATGGTTTTGGATATAGGACCGGTGGTTCTTTCCAAGCCATAGATTTGGGTTTCGATTTCATGTTTCACGGTAAGGCCTATAACAAAGTGTTCGTGTCACCGGACGGCTTCCTTTCCTTCCAGGGTTTCCGCATGTACTACGATTGGGCTTGGTATGCATCCAACTCCTGGAGGCTTTGGTATAATTGGCTCTACGCTGGCAACTTCCCTAACGATGTCGTAAGCCTGTATCAAACCCGTTTGTTCTTCAGGCCGGAATCGGAATCGGAAACGGCATCCAAAATCCTGTACAAGCTTGATGAGATAACTGACCCGGTTACTGGAAATATCAGGAAAATGCTGATCCTGGAATACGTGGATATGTTCAACAAGTACGATGCGATCAATCCAGAATTGAGCAATAAGCTGAACGGGCGAATTGAACTGATCGAGGGCGAAACCTATTCAGGTGGCGGCCTTGACGGTGATATTTTCCTACGCTACGACAGGTCAGGATCCCGGATGGTTTCAGTTGGTAATATCTTTATAGGGCTGGAAAACGACGATGGAAGGATAACGTACTGCCCGTGGAACAATAATTCCGTTCCCTATCAGGCTGGATATGAACCATATAATTGGGGAAGCGGCAATACCAGATATTCCGATTCTTGGACTGGTTTCTTTAATGGTATACCGCTAAATGATATCCGCTATAAGCTCCGGAGCGGCGGCATGTCCGTTACGTTGGAATAACAAAAGGAGCATGAAATGAACAAGATTATGTATCGTGGAGTACGCTCTCTTAGCATCCTTTTATTGGTTGCCGTGTTCGTTAGCGCTTGTTCCAATCCCTTTGCCGAAAAGTCCGATTCCAAGGAACCAAAAGGTGCGGGTATAGAAGTCAAGATTATAATTCCCGATTACGACACCCACCTGGCGTCATCTGCTTCGGTAGCTCGTGTCATTTCGCCAGAATCCCGCTGGGTACGAATCCTTCTGGATGGTGATTTGTATATGGAAGCCCCTTTGGAGGAAGCCGATATAACCGAAGGGCGGGATGGTAATACCACTACCTTTGTTGCAGAGTTTTGGGGTGTACCTGCCAAGGAGTATAGGGAAATTAAATTCGACCTGCTGGACGAGTCGGGTGGAACGGTCCTGACCACCGGCAGCGCTTTTAATGTAGAGATTCTGGAGGGTGTCCTTAATCCGGTCTCGGCAGTATGTTTTGTCAAGAACTATGAATCCCTCTCGGTCAATTCCGACGCTTTGCAGGTTTCCATCGTTTCTGGCGAAATGCACTACTTTAAATTCTTCGCGGAAAAAGAAGCTAACTACACCCTAACCATTACTCCCGCTTCGGGCTCACCTGACCTGTACTTGTACGCTCCCGATGGACGTTCTGCTAAGGATGCGCTGGCTGAACCCCTTTCTGTGTATACTGCCGGGGCGCTTGGTGTTTTAAGCTTCACCGCCACTATGTCCGGCCGCTATGCGGTAGGTGTATATGGCTTTAGTAGTGATGCCGTATTTTCTTTGGCGTTGACCAGCGCAAACGAGGTGATGGATCCTGCGCAGACTAAAGTAGACGCCGCATTTGGGAGATTATACCAAAAGGATTGGTCCGGTGCCTTGGATAATTTTGCGGAGGCCGCGCTACAAAGCCCGGGGAACCCGCGCGCTTCCTTGGGATTCGCTGCCTTGACCATTTTAAATACCGCAGCCAGGCCCGAAGTAGTAGACTTCGCCCGTGGAAATTTGGGTCTTGTGGATTATCCTGCTACCCTCTCCGAAGTGCTCGATGTAGACTGGCTCCAAGAAACCATCAACGTCTATTGGGAATATGATGAGCAAACAGGTACGGAAAGAGAATATGAAGACCTTATGTATCTGCCCAGAATCCAGGGTGAGGACGAATTAGACGGTGTATTCGGTGAGGACAATGAAGACGGCGTTATTGATATCAGCGAACGCGCTATGGCCTTTTTTAAACATTATGCCTACAATAATTTAGGGATCGGTGGTATCACCCATATAGCTTCCGATGTTCTGGGCTCCCAACTGGAAGTCGCGATTCGTGCACTGGAATACGTGGATGACGATGCACGGTTCACCATAACTTGGGATATGCTGTATGACTCTTTGGGCGAGGCAGTAAATGCAGGTTGGCCCCAGATGCCGGCTGAAGGCGGCGGCACCGTCAACATGGAGTTGGTCATTGGCAAGGCTGAATTGCTTGCGGTGGCGTCCGTGCTGGATTCCGTGCGGAGCCTTGCCTACTTGGGCGGCGTCTACACCCTGGAATTCTCGACCCTCACCCAAAATAACGATGGCTCCCCTTCTTCCTTGCTCATTGATTTCTATCGCTACTTCAAGCCCGATGGTTTATATCAAAACTACGGGTCCTTCCCATCCCGATCTCCTTTGGAGTATTGGGCTTTCCTGAATCCTAGTGAAGCCGCCATGACCTATTTGACCCAGTCCAAGCTGGCGCTGGTCAACATGTTGGAAAACCAGGCTAAAGCTTCTGATCTGATGGCAGACAGACTACTGGACGATGACTTTACCCTGCCACAGATGATCGCGGAAGGCGATGAAATGGCGTGGGCCGACTTTGCCAACACGATTTTCCCCTTCGCTTCCATGACCCTAAGCAAGGCCGCCGTCGCTGTAGAAGAGAACGGAACGCTCTATATTCCTATGGATGTGGTTGGTCCAGATTCCGAGCCGGCTCTCGACGTGATAAATTCCTATCTTTCCGGAACAACCTCTTGGCCTGCTCCAGTATTAGGTGTCGAACCGGAAAACGCCTTGGCCGTACAACCCGGTGTGGCCTTCAACGCGGTTCCCCGACTGCGTGAGCTTGCCCATCTCCGCTCCGATGGTGAACCCGTCTTCTACGGCTGGGATTTCGAGACACCCTTCTCAAACGTCACCTTCAGTCCTTTAACCTTAACTGAATTGGGTTTAGTAGTTCCCATCAGCGAGTACCCAGCCTCCATGCCAGGTTATTTCATGAAGATCGACGCGAGCCTGGGCGGCATTGTGCCCGACTCGATTGTAAGCGAGCTGGTAGATGATCCCTCAACTCGGATTAAACTACATATGGGATGGTTTGATGAGTATTATGGGGACGATGATGATCGCACCAGTAATGATACATGGGATGTGGGTGAAAATCTTGAAAGGTTGGAATTTGTATTGGATATGAATGGACCAATCGATCTGGCTCGGCTTGATGAGTATGGGGACTTGGATGCGTATATCGACCTTTCTACCCTTACCCGTGCGGATGTACTGACAGCGCTTGATCAGTCGGGTTCAGACATCTATGAAGCGGTAAGCCGATACGTGGATTTGGATGATCCCTTAATAGTTGATGAATTTAGGATTGCGCTTGAAGCCACTGAGACTTGGAATTCATCGCAATACCATGTGGAAGTCAGTTTTGATGATGATGGTGTCAAAGCCAGCCAATTCTATCTGGATGGAAATACCCTGTACCTTCCAACCCCAAGCCATGTCGTGTGGAATTCGGTTACCCGGTCAGGCGACAGCTACTATGAGAGCGATACCGGTACTACCTGGAAGAGCTGTGGTAGCATGTGGTATGTGTTGATGGGTGGAGGCCAGCCGCCTGATGACTATGATGATTAATCAAAACCGATGTTCTTGAAAGGCCTAGGCGGGGGCTTCCTGAAAACGGGAAGCCCCCGAATTTTGTTTAGCTTATATATACTCTTCTTTTCTTCGGCTCTATCTGGTTATTCCCAAGATGCTGCAAGTATTGCGGCTGGTTCACATGTGCTGGGAAAAAACGCGGGGATAAGGCTTTCCGCAGTGCTCTCCATTAACGACAGTTCGGGTATTAAGGAACGCGGGATTGATATCTCCCTGGATAGGACAACTGGAGGATCACGCATCCTGGCCAGCGTCACCCGACCTGCCTTTCTAAGAAACCTAAAGGTTCTGCAGCTTTCCGAGGGCGGGAATACGGAAACCTGGCTGAAAAACTCACAGGGTGTACGACGCCTTTCGTCGGGCACTAATAGTGAAGGTATTTTTGGATCGGATTTTACATTGGAGGATCTGTCACATTTTAATCCGGATGAATATACTTTCGCCTTGATGAAGGATTCATCGGGTACGACCCATCACATTGAGGCCCGTCCCTTGGGTTCATCCACATATGGTAGAATACTTATAAGAATTGATAAAGTAGATGGGTTGCTCTCTGAGTCCATATTCTATGACCGGAATAACCTGGAAATGAAGCGGTTTTCGGCCGATAAAATCGGGACTGCCAAGTCTGGGGAACGTTACGTGCGGACAGCGGTGATTGTGCGTCCCGATGGCAGACAAAGTATGCTTGATATAACCCAATACGACACTGACGTAAAATTCCAGAAACAATTTTTCGCCAAAGGAAATCTGTGATTACCTTTGACCGCAAGCTCCTGGTAGCGTTCGGTTTATTTCTACTCAGTAGCAACGTGTGGGGAATGGATTTTATTTTAGGGGTAGATCAGACTTTTTCATTGGGCCTTTACCCTGAATATTCTGATCTGCGGAAAACCTCAACCGAAGGCATGGCATCCGTCTATCTGACACCTTTCTTTTCTGCCGGTCCGTTGGAGCTGAATGGACGCTTTGGTGTTGGAGTGGACAAGCAGGGAGAAGCTGGTTTCGAACTGGATACTGCCTACGTTGGACTGGAGCTTGGTGCCGGTTTATGTCGTGTCGAGTTGGGCAGGTTCAAGGATAGGATAGGCTACGCCGCTTTCTTTGTGGTGGCTGACCCGCAGCTTGGCGTGGACCCCTTTAAGATATTGGGATCCGATGTGGCGGTTTCGGTGGCCGGAGCCGATATGGCCCGCATCAGTCTGGCACTAGGAAATGCACAAATACGTCTGGGTGTCATTCCGTTCAGGCCCGACATGCCCAAACTGGATACCAGCCCGCCCTGGTTTCCCCGTGGGATATTTCCTCAGTCAGTGAGTTTCCTGGGTTTTACATACTTTCTTAGGGATGTCATTCAGGATGAGGAAGACGCACTGACATGGAATGTTAAGGATATGGGTTTCCTTGCGGATTTCAGGATACCCATAGCCGATGCGGATGTGTACGCATCTTTTTACCATGGATGGGATAGGGAGGCCTTGTTCGTGCCCAGCCTGAAATTGGACGCTCCTGAATATGATATAATCCTTGGGTTTCAAAGGCGAAAAGTGATCAGTGTGGCAAGTGGTTTCGAAGCCCTAGTCGGTGATGCACGCATATGGTCAGAATTGGGCTATGATGACCAGAGGGCATATCTGATTGAGGGTACGGTGCTTCCCCTGGATGAAGTCGCGCTTGTCCAGTCCAGCACCTTGCGTTATACATTTGGTATTGCCTATACCTTTCCCTGGGCATCCACTACAGCCTTTGTAGAATTTGGGGACCGGCTTCTGCTGGATATTGATGAAAAAGCGGTACCATCAATGCCGCCCCTGGTTAGCGGTCTGATGGGTGGCTTGATGGCGAAATTCCTGGATGGCCAGCTGGTGCCATCGGTGTTGTTACTTGCTTCACCCTTGCGATCAACTTCAAGCTTTATTTCCGAACCAGGCTTTGCCTGTGTTTTTAATATAAAGCTGGCTCCTTCCCTGGAACAGGAATTCTCTGTATCACTGCCACTGTTTTGGGGCGGAGCATCGGCAACTGCATCCGATATTCCGGGCATATTCAAGGACACCAAGTATCTGGTATTAAAAGTGCTGCTCAGGTTATAGTCGGAACCATTGCCATGCACAATAAATTCGACAAAGCGATACTTGTACTATTCTCCCTATTAACCGTGTTGGCCCTTATACCCCTGCGAAATATCAAGAGCGATTACGAATATCAAATAGAAATTCCTGGAAGTAAAACCGAACAAGTCATTGAAAAAGTGTATCGCACCTTCTTTCCTCCAGAGCAGGTGTTGGCAATTGCCGTCGAAACCAAAACTACCAATGGCGAACAGGTTTTGCTTGTTCTTGAGAGTCTGAAAGATGTCCCCGGTATCTCCATCCTGGCACCTGAGCAGATGGAGTTTCCGGCTGTAGACCACCAACGTCTTGTCGGCGATTTCCTTCAAGTCAACATTGATATGCTCCTCGACTCCGATCCTTTTCTGGCTTCCCTTTTTAGATCAGGTGATGGGAAGGCCCGGTGCATCTATGTGTATGGAAATGGTAAGGAGAAACCGGCCGAGTTGATGGACAGGATTAAAGCTGCCTTGCCAAAGAATTTGGAAGCGGAGCTTCGATTTTGGGGCACTCCCTATTACTACGCCATTCAGAGGGATCGTACGAGGCGTGATGCATTCCTGCTCATACCACTGGCCGCGCTGATTGCATTGCTGGTGCATTACCTGCTTGTCAGGAAAATTGGAATTGCCTTATGCCTGTGGACAGTCTCCTTGGTTCCAACCCTCTGGGTTTTGGCTTTATATCCGTTAACGGGGACTATTTTTAGAAACGATTCAATTTTAGTCCCGATAGAAATATTGGCATTATCTACTTCGTATGCAATCCAGTATTTTCGTTATGCGACCCTGAAACGTGATGAAATCAAGAGTCGGGATATTCGTGGCGTCATCCCGATCATTCTGCTTTCTGGTGGTACAACAATCTTGGGCTTCGCTTCCCTTTTTACCATCTCCATTACATCTATCAGGTATCTTTCCATTTTCATTATTCTGGGAATAGGTTTCGCGCTACTATCTGCCCTGTTTTTATTGCCCGCATTGTTGCGGCGGTGTCTACGCTCTTTTTATTCTTATACGACTCCTCCTGCCGCCCGGGCTCCGGTTCTGTTTCGGAAGCCGCTCGTTCCGGTAGCATTGATCTTGATGATAGGAATTGGCCTAATTGGATTGTTCCTGTTCAGGCTGAATGGAGCCGGAGAAATTCCATTTCGGAGCGGGGATGAATTTACCAAAACTACTGAATATTTTTCCGAACGCTTTGGCGGGATGGAAGAGATTGAATTGTTCATAAAAAGTGATGAGCCCTTTTATTTTATCAATCCCGGGAACGTAGAACGTATGCGAAAATTGGCTGTGGAGTTCCGAAATGATTCTCGGATATCCATTGTATTGGATGCCGCTTCCTTCATTGATTGGACTTTTCAGCGGCTGAATGGTACAAATCGGAAGCCTCTTACTATGGAAGATATTGGTGAGACGGTTGAATTGGCAGGAAGCCAGGCTGATACTCTGTCCATGTCTTCTTTGCTTGCAGGTGATTCAAGTGTAGGCCGAATCCTGTTACGCTTCAGCCTGGGTCCGAAAGAGACACTTGAGGATTTTGAGGCGATGATACTTGAAAAATCCAAGACCATCTTTCCAGAAGCCGATGTACAGATCTTTGGTGGAATTCTTGAACGACGTAAGCTGAATCGCTATTTGGTTCGTGGGATGTTGGCTGGAGTTTTCAGTTTTATTCCAACCCTGTTTGTTTTCTTCCTCCTGTATTTTCGTTCCTTCAAGATGGCCTTCCTTGTGAATATTCCACCAATGAGTGCCTTGCTATTGTATTTTGGGTTGGCGGGATTGTTGGGATTCCAGATCGATGCGATTGTCGCCGTAGGTGCCGCCGCGGTAATGGGCGTTGGTGTCGATGATGTCATTCATTTACTATTGACTGCCAGAAATGGCCGGCATGCCGGATTGGATGAGGAGCGGTCGTATTTTGAGGCGATATCCAGTTCCGGAGTATCCATCCTTCAGACGACAATCATCATCACGGTATGTCTATTGATATTACTGTGCTCGGTTTTTGTACCAGTCCTTCATACGGGTATTCTTTCCATCGCGGCTTTATGGATGGCGACCGCCGTGACCCTCGGCTTGGTTCCGTTTATCGCCGTGCGGATGAAATAAATTATCGAAATGTAAAATGCATCTTTTCTGATTATCCTGCGATATCTCCTGCCGTTCGCCCCTACACTGCGGAGCGCCCCACCTTTTCCAGGTTCAGGCGCTCCGCAGAATCTTCCTTCTTAGCTTGATCCCAGCAGTTTGCGGGCGGTGGATGTCAGGTCTTCGGCGAGCAGGCCGAAGCGCTTCATCAGGTAATCCTGGGTCCCCACTTCGCCGAACTCGTCCCGTATGCCGATGCGCGTGAACTTGCCTCCAAAGCTGGATTCGGCGAGCAGTTCCGCAATGGCACTGCCGAGTCCGCCTGCGATCTGGTGGTTCTCAATGCTGATAATGGCGCCGGTCGCCCGGGCTTGTTTGAGCACGGCTTCCGCATCCAGGGGTTTGAGGGAAAGGGCGTCGAGCACAGAGGCCTTGATGCCTTCGGCGGCCAGCATATCCGCAGCCTTGAGCGCCTCGTTCACCATCAGGCTGCCAAGGGTGACGAAGCAGAGGTCCTTTCCTTCCCGTAAAAGCTTCGCCTTGCCGAATTCGAACTTCTCGTTCGCGTCGTATAGGTAGGGCGCCACCTTTCGTGGTAACCGGATGTATACGCAACCTTTGGTCCCGGCTGCCAGGCGTACCATGGCGGCGCAGGACGCTGGGTCGGAGGGTTCGACTATCTTGAGTCCCGGAATGACGCGCATAAGCGCCAGGTCCTCGAAGGGCATGTGGGTTCCGCCATTAAAAGCCGCCGTAACGCCCGGGTCTGTTCCCACCAGTTTGACGTTCAGCTGGGCATAGTTGGCGGACAGGAAAAACTGGTCGAAGGCTCGCCTGGACGCAAAACAGGCGAAGGTGGCCGCGAAGGGTATTTTCCCCGCGGCCGACATGCCTGCAGCCATGCCGACCATATTCGCCTCGGCAATGCCGACGTTGATGCATCGGTCCGGATAGGCTTTTTGGAAGCTGCCCGTTCCGGTCGCGCGCATCAGGTCCGCTTCCAGGACGATGATGGCGGGATTTTCTGCCGCCAGTTCCAATAGGGTATCGGCGTATGCCGCCCTCATTTCCTTGCTATCCATTTCGTCCTCCCTTACGCGCCGAGTTCCGCAATGGCCGCGCGAGCTTGTTCCATCGTGTAGTTCATGTTGTGGTTCGATACGAGCCCTTCCGCAAAGGAGCAGCCCTTACCCTTTATGGTATCCATGATTATCATGGTGGGTGCCCCGTTCTGGGCCCGACCCTTGTCAATGGCATCGGAGAGGGCGGCGATATCGTGGCCGTCGCAACGCAGCACATGCCAGCCGAAGGATCGCCATTTGCCCTCAATATCGCCCAGATCGGCGATTTCCTTGGTAAAGCCGTCAAGCTGTTGTTTGTTGTAATCGGTAAAGGCTATGAGCCTGGAAAGTTTTCGATTTCCCGCGAACAGGGCCGCTTCCCAGATCTGGCCTTCGTCGCTCTCGCCGTCGCCTATCACCGTATAGGTTATGACCTGTTTCTTATCTATCGAGTGGGCCAGCGCGATGCCGACAGCGGCGGAGAAACCCTGTCCAAGCGATCCGGTGGTCATATCGACTCCAGGGGTCTTGTTGCGGTCGCAATGGCTGGGCAGCCTGCTTCCGCCCTGATTGAGGGTAGAAAGCCAGTCGAGGGGGAAGAAACCGCGAAGCGCCAAGGTGGCGTACACCGCCGGACCTGCGTGTCCTTTGGACATGACCAACCAATCCCGGTCGTCCATGCGGGGTTGTTTCGGGTCGATATGCATCTTTTCGAAATAGAGCAGCGCCAACAGTTCAACGACGGACATGGCCCCGCCGATATGTCCCACTCCTAAGGTGCCGATCTCCTCGATCGTCAACTTCCGGATTTCCTTCGCGCGTGCTTCAAGTTCGCGCAGCTTTTCCGCGTTCATCCGTTCCTCCTATCGTTTGGTCCTGACCGAGTATCGCACAATGTGCAAACGTTTGCAAGATGAAGATCATCGGACTATCGGAAGGGTGGGTGCTATTTTAGTCCGCCAATTTGAGGGTAACCAATTCTGGTTTCCTCAAATTGAAGGGATGTATCCCGCTTACGCCAGGTTGGCCACGGCGAGCTCCGCAATGGCTGTGGCTGTCAAGCCATTGTCCTTCAGAAGGAACTCATACCCGCCCACCTTCATGAATCTATCGCCCAGGCCGCAGAACAACTGTTTGGGGGCATGGGTGAATCCGGCCTTGTATTCGGCAACCGCACCACCCAGACCGCCGATGATGCTGTGTTCCTCGACTGTGATGACAAGCTTGTTCTCTGCAAAAACCCTGTCCAGAATCTGGGTATCCAGGGGCTTGATCGTGTGCATATCAATGACGCGTGCCGAAATGCCCTTACCCTCAAGCAGCTTCGCGGCACCAATGGCTTCAGCCAGGACCGAACCAATCGAGATTATGGCCACATCGCGGCCTGGCTTGTACTCAATTGCCTTTCCTATCTTGAATTCAAAATCATCCGGATACAGGACAGGAAAGCCCGGTGCACCGGTCAGTCGGATATACATGGGACCGACATATTCGGCTGCAGCAAAAATGGCCTTGTAGATTTGATGAGGGTCCGAAGGGGCAATGACAGTCATGTTCGGAATGGCTCGGGCGACCGCAAGATCATCCATGCCAAAGTGGGTGTTGCCCAGCGGACCAAAGCGAACGCCCGCTTCTATGCCGACAACCTTGGCGTTCAGATTCATATAACCCATATTGATACGCATCTGTTCCGCACAGCGCATGGGTACGAATGAGGCCAAGCCCACCGCAAAAGGCAGCAGTCCTTCCTTGGCCAGGCCGGCAGTAAAATTTATCAGGTTCTGCTCGGCTATTCCCACGTCAAACAAGCGGTCGGGAAAGGCCTTGAGAAAGTTGGTGAGCCGAGCGGTCGGAGTAAGGTCTGCTGTCGTGACATAGACATTGCTGTTTTCTTTTCCCAGCAAGAGCAGCGCCTCACCTATGGCAGTCCGGTGGCCAAGTTTTGACCATTCCTGCAATGTTTCCAAAGCTATCTTGTTCATGTCATTTTCCTCCAGTCTGCAGCAGGGCAAGCTCGGCAAGTGCCTGCTCGTATTTTTCCTTGGGCAATGGTGCCGCATGCCAGGCTAGGTTGTTCTCCATGAAAGAAATGCCTTTGCCTTTGACCGTATTGGCAATGATGAGGTGGGGTTTGCCGTTATCCGATTGCCTGAAAGCTTCCAGCGCGGATATCAGACTGGCCACGTCATTCCCGTCTTCCACAATCCGGACGTCCCAGCCAAAAGCTTTCCAGATGGCTTCAAGATCCAGCTTCATGATTTCATGGGTCCTACCTGCAAGTTGAAAACTGTTGCGGTCCACCACGGCGATCATATTTTCCAATTGGTTTTTTACCGCATTCATGGCGGCCTCCCAGATCAGGCCCTCATCGCACTCACCGTCGCCCAGGATGCAAAAGACCTTGTGTCTCTCCTTTTTAACCTTGGCGGCTTTTGCCAAGCCGCAGGCTACGGAGAAACCATTGCCCAGGCTGCCCGACGCCATTTCCAGGCCATATTCAAGGTGGAAGCTTGGATGTCCGGGCAGGAAACTGTCGTCGCCCTTAAAGGTGTACATGAGTTCCTTGGCAAAGTACCCGGCTTCCACCAAGGCGGCGTAATACGCCAGGCAGGCGTGTCCCTTGCTCAGGACGAATCGGTCACGCTCGGGCATTTCCGGATTCTGTGAATCGTGATGCATGGCTCCAAAAAAAATACTCGCGATTATATCCATGGCTGACAGGGCGGGGCCAAAATGGGCACCATGATTGCCGGCCGCATAACCCATCTCGATGGCGTCGCGTCGCATGGCCAGCGCTTTTTCTTGTATGTATTCAACCGAATTCTTAGTTATCATTGAGGTCTCCTTCTACGCTGCCTTATTCCCTATCAGCGATTGTGTGCAGATGTCCGCTGAACAGCGAACCTGGTATGATCTTGGCCTGATCCCTGGCTGCCTGGACCAATTTTTTAAGGTCTATATCCAGTTCGTATCCCATTTCAGATAGCATGAACACCAAGTCTTCCGTGGCCAGATTCCCCGAGGCGCCTGGAGCGTAGGGACAGCCCCCAAGTCCGCCCAGGGTGGATTGTACCTTGCTTACACCGCATTCGATGGCTGCCAAGGTATTGACCATGCCCATGTTGCGGGTGTCGTGTATGTGAATCTGCAGATCCAGGTTAGGGTATGTTTTCTGGATTGAGCTGATGGTCCTGCGAACCTGGGCAGGGTTGGCCATCCCGATCGTATCGCAGAGATTGACTGTCCGGATGCCGCTGTCGATGTATGGCCTAAGGAACGCCAAGGCTTCCTGTTCGGTTTTTTTGCCTTCGAAGGGACAGCCGAAGGCAGTGGCCAGATCCAGGCACACCTCCAACTGCGAATATTCCCTAAGGATTTTCTGCAATTCCTCGAAAGACTCGGCATGGGTGCGATTGATATTCGCACGGTTGTGGCTCTCGCCCAGGGAAACCACAAAGGAAATCTGCCTTATGCCGGTTTCCCACGCGGCTTGGGCACCCCGCAGATTGGGAACCAGTGCAAAAAAAAGGGCATCGGGATATTTGCCTGTGCAGAGAGAGGCCAGTTCCCGGGCATCCCGCATTTGTGGGATTGCTTTTGGGCTGACGAAGGAAGTGATCTGCACATGTTTTATTCCCGATTCCACGATACCGTCTATGATCCGCAGTTTTGTATCGAGCGGGATATATTCGCTGACGCTCTGGAAGCCATCGCGGGGGCCCACCTCGTATATGTCTATCCTGTTCATGGACGATCCTCCAGCATGGTTCCGTTCTCCTTTAGTCGGCGATACCAGGCGAAGGCTGCTTCCGGTGCTTGGGGATGATGTCCGCCGCCTGCTTTTCTTGCTTGGCTCAGATAGGCCGACAGCTGTTCCTGGTAACCTCCGCTCGTACAATGCGCAATGATGGCATTTGCCCGTTCCGTATCATCGAGCCCGCGAAGGTCCGCCACTCCATGCTCGGTTACCAGTACATCCACGTCGTGCTCGCAGATGTCCTGGTGGGAAACTAGGGGAACGATGGTGGATATCTTGCCGGCCTTGCTTGTGGAAGGAATCAGGATGACGGACAAGCCCGCATTTTGCGCGAAATTGGCTCCTCCACCGATGCCGTTCAAAATTCGGTTACCATTGATGTGGCTAGAGTTGACATTGCCGTATATATCAACTTCGATTCCAGTGTTTAGAGCGAGTACACCAAGCCTGCCTATAAGTTCCGCGTTGTTGGTCATGTCCCCGTTCCGGATAACCAACCTGTTGCTCAAGCCAGCGGTCTGCTTGATTACCTGCTCCACGCGTTCGGTCATTTCGAGCCCGCCTGTGGAGACGGCTAACGCTTTTCCGCACGACAGCAGTTCGATTATGGGTTCACCGATGCCACCACAAAAGAATTCCAGATCACGAAAATTGGAATGTCTGAACGCGCTGGCCACGGAATTCGCGATGCTCCCGAAACCCAGCTGGATTGGCGGCAGTGTGCCGGCAAAATGTGTCGCCAGTTCCAGCTCAAGAAAATCAAAAAGGTGCCTCGCAATCAAATCTGTTTCTGACGTACCCTGTGTCTGGGCGGCCGAGCGTTCCGGGATGTCGGTTTCGATGATGGCGACTATCTTATTTGGATCGACCGGAATGTACAGGTTGCCTATCCGCTGGCTTGTCTGCACCAGCGGAATTGGTTGTGCGTGTGGTGGGGCGGAGGGAATGAAGATATCGTGCAGGTCTGCCAGGCTCTCCGGTTGGGCAGTGTTTATTTCGATAATGATTTTTTCTGCGGCCTGCATAAGGTGGTATGTCATGCCGGAAGATGTTGTCGGAATAAGCTCGCCATTTTCGCCCAGGCCCAAGGCTTCCACGACAGCGATATCGATCTTCCCGAAGCTGCCGCTTCGTAGCAGGCGCGGCATCTTATTCATCTGCTGCTCGACATAGCTCACGGACCCTTGGTTGATTTGTTCCGCCAGGGTCCTGCTGGCGCACATCGGAGTCCGTCTGGAGATTGACTGTTCCGCGCCGAGCAGCTCGTCGAGGTACGGTACATTGGCCCCCGTAATTAAGTTGATCCTAAGTGTCTCGCCGCTTTTTTTTCGGCGTACCAGGTCCTGCACCACGGCCTTGGGGTATCCTGCCATCGCATACCCGCTCATCGCGACGGTCATGCCATCGTATATGAGTGCGCTGGCCTGTTCGGCACTTGTGATACGCCCATGCAGACTTGTCTTCAGAATCCTTTCCTTCACTTCATATTCCCCTTGGATACCTGCGGCGCGCGTTTATCCAGGCCCACATCAGCGGGGAGTAAAGCCGGAAAAGAGTTCCTCGTCCGTCGGCTTATGATCCGGAATTTCTCGGATGACCCAGGTGTTGTTCATATACTGTTTCAGGCTGATGTTTTCGGAGGCGATATTGCCTCCCCAGGTACCGCACCCCAGAGAACTGGTAAAGGGCATTCCACTAACCCAGCTGCCTGTATTGGTCGCCGCTTGCGGCAGGTTTACTACCACCCGGGTCGTATGGGTTTCCAGGGACAATTTATCGATGTTGGCAGGGGTCTTGGAGAATATGCCACAGGAATGTCCGGCACCGGAGTAGGCATGGTTCTCATTGATGATGCGGATGGCATCATCGATATTCCTGCTCTTGTAGATGGCTATCACCAGGCACATTTTTTCACCGGCAAACGGTGTTTTATCACCGGTTTCATTTTCGTCCACCAGCAATACACAGGTGTTTTTGGGTACGGTTATTCCGGCCAATGTGGCTATGTTGTCGATCGGCGAGGCTACAATGTCCCTATTGATGACATGGTCGGCGGGCCAGTTGGGCCAAATGGCCTTTTGCAATTTTGACTTTTCTTCCTGGTTTAGCAGGTAGGCGCCCACCTTCCTGAATTCGGCAATCATACCATCGTACACCGACTCGTCGATCACGACGCTGTTGTCGCAGGAACAGCCGGCAGAGAGATCGAAGGTCTTGCTCGCCTTGATCTTTACTGCCGCATCAGCCAGGGCTGCCGTCTTGTCCACGACGATTATCGCGTTTCCGGCACCAACGCCAAACGCGGGGGTTCCGGAACTGTAGGCGGCCTTTACCATGGGATGGCCGCCCGTGGCGATCACCAGGTCGCATTGTTTCATGAGTTCATTTGTTGTCTCTACCGATGGGTCTTCCAAGGAAATGAACAGGTCTTCGGGGGCGTCATATTTTTTCATGACAGCGCGAAGGTAATCCACCGTCTTTTTTGCGGTAAGCTTGCCCCGGGGGTGGGGTGCAAAAATGATGGCGTCCCTTGCCTTGACCGCGAAGATGGCCTGCAGGATGGGGTGCATCTCCGATTGGGTGCTTGGAACCAGAGACCCTATCACGCCCACTGGCTTCGCGATGCGTACCAGGCCTCGGGATGGAATTTCCTCCACTATACCGACGGTTTTTACGTGTTTGACGTCGTGGTACGTACCCCTACACTTGACGCTGACTTTGCTTATCTTTGAAGCTACATCGCCCAGCCTGCATTCCTTAAAAGAAAATTCCGCCAACTCGGCCACCAGCTTTTCATTGGCCACGATTTCCCAGGTGATGGCTGCGGCGAGTTCATCCACCTTGGCTTGTGAAAAACTAGAGGCAAGCTGCTGGGCCTTCCGGGCCCGCTCCATCAATAGCGAAATATATTTAGCCGTATCCGACTGTGTCTGGTTCATCGTATTTCCTTCTAAACAGAGTGGGAATTATAGATAGGCTTCTATCTTCTTGCGCATTTCCAAGGCAACGTCCCAAAGGTCGCGTTCCCAGAGTGCATGATTGAGGAACTCCCCGGAGACGAAACCGTTGAAGCCCGTCGCCTTGACGGCGTCCATCCATTCCTTGACCGGTAATTTGCCTTCTCCGGGCAGACAACCCCGTAGCGTCCGTTCATCCGGCCATTGCGCGCCCTCTTCAGGCCGGAACCCGTCGCAGAGGTGGACGCCGTAAATCAGCGAGGCATCCAGGCGGCTGATATCTTCGGGAGTCGCTCCGCGGCTTGCCCAGAAATGCCAGAAATCGATGACCAGGCCGACGTTGTTCCTGCCGGTCAGTTCAATAAGCCGGAGGCAGTGGTCCAGGGTGTGTAGGGGGGTCCAGGCGGCGCCTTCTATCTGGAACCGAATGCCCTTTCGCTTGCCGATATCGGCAATTACTTTAAGGTTTTCTGCCGTGAGGGAAAGGATTTCCTTCTCAGTCCTGCCTTCCAGTCCGGAGAAGGCGTTTACCTGCACGGTGGGGGCTCCTATGACTGCCGCCACCTCGCACAAGCGTTCGGTCAACGCGAAAAGCCTGTCTTTCTCTACGCTGCCCTGAACCTCAATCCCGCCGATTATGTCTATGGCGGCGGGTTCTATGTTCTTTTTTTCCAGAACGGCTTTCAGCTGTCCGGCTGTCATGCCCGCGTCGAGGAAACGGATCAATTTATCGGTGTGCAGTTCTATGGCTTGGTACCCGCATTCCTTGGCGATGCGGACATCGGTAAGGATGTTGCAGAAAAGCGTAACCTGACCATGCAGTGTCGTTTTCATGGCTTGACTCCTGGTAGCTTGGGTGAGGTATCCGAAAAACGCAGCCTCGCAGGCCGCTTATTTTTTCCTTTGTTTACGGGCATCTATAAGTACCGCTATGACGATGATCAACCCCTTTACAATCTGTTGCCAGTACGCATTCACGCCCATTAGGTCCATGCTGTTGTTCAGGACGCCAATTATCAAGGCACCAATTACGCAGAGGGGGATGGATCCAACGCCACCACTCAGGCTGGTTCCGCCAATAACCGTTGAGGCTATGGCGTCCAATTCGTAGGAAACCCCATAGGAAGGATTGCCCGCTGCCGTTCTTGAAACCAGCATGATTCCGGCAATGGCTGACAGCAGACCCGCGTAGGCGTAGACCATCACCTTTACTTTTTCGACATTGATGCCGCAGATTCTGGCCGCTTGCTCATTGCCGCCTATGGCAAAAACGTAGCGTCCGAAGCGTGATTTGCTCAGCATGATATGGGAAATTATTCCGACAAAAAGATAAATCCAGATGGGTATGGAGATGTGCATGAATGATCCCCCACCGATGAAGATGAAGGACTCTTTCAGGTCGCCAATGGGGCGTCCGTTGGAATAGAGCAACGCAAGACCGCGAGCCACGGTCATCATGCCCAGGGTTGCGATGAAGGGCGGTATTTTTCCGAACGCGTGGAGGGAGCCGTTTATCGTTCCCAGGATGATGCCCACCATAAGTCCGATGATTATGGCTATCCCAATGGGCATTACGATGCTGATTGGCTGAAGCGTATTTACCGCGTTCTGCGACATGGAGGTCACTATGACGCCTACCAAGGCCAGTACCGATCCCGAGGAAAGATCGATGCCGGAGGTGATGATGGCGAGGGTCACGCCCATGGAAATGATGCCTATCATCGAAACCTGACGGATGATGTTGGTCAGATTCCTGACGGATCTGAACGCTGGAGAAACGATGGAAAGTATTATGCATATTCCCAAAAGTATCACCACGATCCCGTACTTGTTCATGATTGTACGAACCGTCAATCTTTTCGTTTTAGCTTCGTTGGCCACAATTGTTCCCCTTCTGATCAGATTTTTTCGCCCGTGGCAAGTTGCAATATCTTTTCCTGTGTTGCTTCGGATCTCGCAAGCTCTCCGGACAGCTCGCCTTCGTGCATTACGATTATGCGGTCCGATATGGCCAGGATTTCCGGCATCTCGGAGGAGACCATGATTATGGCTTTGCCTATTTTGGTGAGTTCGCCGATCAACCTGTGGATCTCCGCCTTGGCGCCGACATCTATTCCCCGGGTTGGCTCATCAAGGATCAGTATTTCCGGTTCGGTCAAAAGCCATCTGGAAATCAGGACTTTCTGCTGGTTTCCGCCGCTCAGGAATTTTATATTCTGTTCCAGGGTTGGCGTCTTTATCATCAGCGAATCCCTTTGGTCTTGGCAACTCTGCCGTATCTTTTTAAAATTCAGCAAACCCCTATTCAGATAGGAAGAGATATCGGGCATTATCATATTATCTTTGATGGACAAATCCAGAAACAATCCTGTCAATTTCCTGTCTTCGGTGACAAAGCCAATACGGTGGGATATGGCGTCGATGGGGTTTTTTATCTCTATTTTCCTGCCCTCAAAGTAGAGTTCTCCTTCGTCGTAGGGCACGAACCCGAAAATGGCTTCCATCAATTCGGTTCTGCCCGCGCCCATCAACCCGGCTACCCCGAGGACCTCGCCCCTGCGCAGGTCAAAACTTATATTCCGGAATAATTTTCCTCCCCCCAGCTTGCGGACCGAAAGGAGTACGTCCCCAATTTTGGCTGTCTCCTTATGAAAATATTCATCCATATCGCGACCCACCATCATGCTGATGAGCCTGTCCTTGTTGAAATTTTCTATTAGGTCGGATCCGACGAATTCTCCATCCCTAAGGACCGTAACCTCATCGCAAATATGGAAAATCTCATCGAGCTTATGGGAAATGTAGATGATTGCCATATTCTTTTCGTTCTTCAGATTCCGGATGATGCTATATAATTTTTCAACCTCCTTTTCCGTGAGGGCGGAGGTGGGTTCGTCCATTATGATAAGATCTGAATTATAGGAAACGGCCGTGGCAATGGCGACCAGCTGGGCATTGGCGATTGAAATATCTCCCATCATGGCGGTGGGATCGATGTCGATTCCCAGATCGCGGAATAACGAGGCGGTTTCCTTCTCGATTTTTTTCTGGTTTATAAATTTGAGTCCCTTGCCCAGAATTTCCTTTCCCAAAAAAACGTTGCTTGCTACAGACAGGTTTGGAACAGGGCTTATTTCTTGCGGTATCATGCTGATGCCGCTTTTAATCGCGTCGATAGGGTTTCGTACTATATAAGGTCTTCCCTTGAAAAGGACTTCGCCTTCGTCGGGGTGATAAATACCGTACAGGATTTTCATCAAGGTGGATTTGCCGGCGCCGTTCTCTCCCATCA
>Ga0172379_10002847_pt1 | contig 29223 bp, 34 predicted proteins | sample GrowelOW334metaG_FD_119756 | JGI IMG/M metagenome (GOLD analysis project Ga0172379, IMG submission 119756) | Groundwater microbial communities from an aquifer near a municipal landfill in Southern Ontario, Canada - Groundwater well OW334 metaG | ecosystem: Environmental > Aquatic > Deep...
AAGCGTTGCTCTTAGATCACCGTCAAGATCGAAGTTGTCGAGCATATAACGTAAGTCGTTTCGAGAATTAAGCGCGACCTCTTCAAATCGTTTCCCTTTGTTCTTACCAAAAGGGATATATTCAAGGATAATCGGTTCAGAACACAATTCGACCATTGAGTCAATCGTATGTTCTTCGTTTAGTTTTTCAAAGAGATGCTTGAGGACGATTACATCACCTAATGCATCATGGGCTTTGATCTCGATTCCTAGTTCATCGATAAGGGCTTGTTCTTTATGATACAAGCCCCATTGATAACGTTTAAACTGCAATCCGTGTGGAGTATCGAGAGGATAGCTTGCGCGTAATATTCTAAAGGTATCAACAAGTCTCATTTTTGACTCAAATCCCTCTTTGATAAGCATGCCAAGATCGAATTCAGCGTTTTGGATAACCATGAGATTATCGGGAGTATTGAGTTCAACTAAGCGTGAAAAGGCTTTGGTATCAACACAAGCGGGAGTTCCTATAAGCATTTCAGGAGTGATATGGTGAATAGCCATTGATTCAAAGCCGATTGCAAGCGGGGGTGTGCAAAGTGCATTATGTATCTCTTCAACCTGTCCTTCTTCGTTTAAAACGAGATAGGCTAACTGACAGATGCGGTCAAGCTCTGCAACGCCGGTGGTTTCGGTGTCTAATACGATGATTTTCATAAAGTCTCTTTTTGTGTTGATTTTAATATAATTTCACTTAAATAGTATGCTTTCATGCTCCGATGGCGACAATTGCTAAACCAGATACGTCATTATGTAATGAATGAGATAAAACGCTCAATCCACGCAGACGTTTCATGGACTCAAAATCATTTAGCAATATCGCCCACGCTTTTGCAGTCCATCCATCCTTATCCATTATATTTGGATCGATACCTTTGTTAAGTAAATATGTGATTGCATCGTAGTTTCGTGAGGCCACTGCTTGCATTAGACCCGTTAAACCAAGGGTATTTTTTGATTTAAGTATATGCGGAAACAACGTGACAATTTGCTTGAGTTTTTTATGATTATGCGTTTTGATAGCATCAAAATATCGGCTATATACGTATCTCTGAATAAGATTTATCTTGATTATTTGAAGAGGGCTCATCTGTATTATCCTTCGAGTTAATCTAATACGATTGTATCAACTCAATACGACATATAGTGTCCATTATTTATTTTTGAGCAATACTTATTTTAACATCTGGCCGAAAAATGAAATATTCTTATAGCATTTTATAACCATTGGCAGTTCCAGTGTCTAATACGATGATTTTCAAATAAGTTCTTTTCACTTTTTTCCTCCGATCATAGGCAATAGAGAGGTAATGTCTTTACCTCTGATTGATAGCATAGCGGTCCCTTCTATCAATGGACACTTTGTGTCATAAAATAAGCAATAATTCGGCACGATTCAAATCATAATTTCTCAAATATATTATTAATCAGACAGTCTCTTCTCATATGAGACAGCAATATTATTATCACGTCTGCCGTAATCGATCATATTACGCATATAGGAGTGTTCCATATCGTATCCCCGTTTGCCGAATACTGCACATTCATCCCAAAATGCTTGTGCGTCAACTCCCCAGTGATCGAATAGTACCTGTTGTTGAAACTCCGGTGAGAGTGTAATATCAAAATCAAAAATCAGTGCGATAATGTTACTCATTTGATTTATCCTTGAATTATGTGCTTAAAATCAGACAGTTTAGTTGACAGCAACAGTCCAACTTATGAAAAAAAATCTAATAATGATATCTTCAATTCTAAAGATTTTATTAGAAATGCAATATCTTTTTCTTCAAGAGTAGTGTAAAGTAAATTTTCATTCAACTCTTTCTCTATGGAAGACAACTCCTCTAAACACATTGATTTTTTTGCCTTTTGATCCGTATCAGTGAGCTTATGTAAAGTTGTGCCAGCAATCGTTTCAGCTTGAACACTTGAAAGAGAATACTGTTCCATTAAATTTATGATTAGATCATCATGATTTTTAGATTTACGTACAAACATGATCAATGCATCAAGTTTTTCAGGATTATCATCTGTTGCTAAAAGTATTAAATTTCTTTCATTTAAGTCGACGAGGATATCTTCTCTCTTTACGATTTGAGACCTTATTTTTTCGACTTCATTATCATGTAGAAGTCTTATCAGCTCGTTGTTCACAAAGTTCAATGCTTCTTCTATCGCTTTTATTTTTTTTGATAAATATTCTTGAGTCATTTTATCCCCTTGTGTTTATATGAGATTAGATTGTATCGAAATTGAAGCCTTACTCTCTCATAAATATCCTCTTGAAACAAGGTCTCATGAATAGTCTGGAATCGTTTAAACGGCATAAGTGAAAGTCACTATTAGTTTACAAATTTTCTAAATTACTGCACAGGTATTCTATTGTCACATCTTTTTTTATAAGATTTACATACGCACTAATTTTAGTAACTATCCCTCGAAGTTGGGGTGTGTTGTATTCAATTTTTGATGCGAGATAATCGATGATATCATCCTCAAGTTGTAGTTGATAATTCTCAGCCATTTTCTTGATAATCCCGGTTCTTGTTTCGAGGTCAGGTTGTTGAATGTTGACTTCCAATCCACTTTGGATTTGGTTTTTTAGCCCTTCATCAATTTCATCCATCTGTTTTATATTTACGATAGAGGTAATGACAATCTGTTTATTGGCAGATAAAAGTGATTTAAAAAGATGAAAAAACTCTTGTTGCGTTTGATTTTTTCCCTGTATGTAGTGCAAATCTTCAATGAGAAGCAGGTCACATTATCGGTATCTCTTTCTAAAGCGGTCCATTGTTCTATTGGCAAGGTTTTCTGTAAATTCAGATAAAAAGTTTTCTATCGATACACAGATAACCTTTTTCCCCTGTGCTAGTATGGTATTGCCTATCGCGTGCAGTAAATGTGTTTTACCTGTTCCGATTTCGCCTTGAATAATCAATGGATTGTAGAGAGAACTTTCACCTATACTTTTAGCTGCAAGAAATGCGAATTTGTTTGGTTCTCCTACAACAAAATTTTCAAAAACATGTAATGGATTCAACTGATTATCCAAAACTTTTGCACTGTTCGAATCGTCTACTTGAAAAGTATCTTTTTTCATATTATCCCCTTGACTTGATGTGATATTATGATAATACTCAAGCTGTTAGATAAATTTTGTCCAGTTATTTATTACCTCTTTGAAACAAATAGCTATTCAAATACGCCCGTATATTCTCAGCCCCTACAGGATTTTGAGAATGAATCATAAAAGTAAAATTACAGGAGAGTTCAATGTCACCATCCATATCCATCTCCACAAGCCATTTAGCAAAATCATAACCAGTAGGCAATAGATTCCCCATATCATCAACGCCTAAATCATGATCAAATGAGATATGTTCCGGCACACCGTATTTCTCAACCAAATGTTGTGCTTCTTCCACCGTTCGAGCCACAATATAGGTAGGATCATCAATATTGCGTATATCGTCGAGATAGAGTTTCCACTGGGTATTTTTTACTGACATCCCATGAATCCTTCATCCATTATCCATCTACTCGATAAGCTAATGATTTCAGGATCATTTTGCAATCGCTGCGAAGCCATCAAAAATACATCTGCACCGAAACGACCCACTGCTGCAATGACAAAAAAGTGATCATCCCAATACTCTATCGGAGCATATTGCAAACGCCCTACATTTCCTAACAACCATGATCGATTTTTATACTTTGGATTCATAAGAAGTCTCCTTTAAAAACCAATACAGATAGATACACATTCTTTGGGTTTGCTTTTTGTATAAAGTTCCCAAAATTGCTCAGCACTTAGATTAGTACCTTTCCATGTAGTGCTAAATAGCACATAGATTCTCGCATCATCGTTTTTTTCTTCATCGGGGTCACAATCTATTTCAAAATTCCCAAAATCCATATTAGAGTATAAAATGTAAATTCGATCTTTTTCATCGACGCAGCAAAACGAATGATCAGCCAAAATGTCAAGTTGTTCTCGTGTCAAAACTTGTAAAAGCTTAGGGTGATATAGATGAGCGTCAGATTCTTGCACAATAGGTTCCTAATTTTCATATTCACCATTATGTCATTGTGACAAGACGCTATTTGTCTATATATGAAATTATCCCTTCAAATACCCCGAAAGCATCTCTTCAAACCCGTCTTGTATCCGTTGTGGTTCAATAACACGTATGGTGGGCATCCAGTATTTAAGTATCGGATAAATTTCTTCATCGCTGGTTACCTTGAGCACCAATTCCGCACTGCCGTCTGGCTGTTTGTACAGCTTCTGATTTTTAGCAACGGGTTTTCGCTCAAAATAGATTGCAACTTCTTTATCTACCCATAATCTTACTTCATAAGGTTCTTCACTGGTAGAGAACCACACATTAATAGAGTTTTCCAAACGATCAATAATATTGGCGTTATGCTTGAACAAGGTATCAGTAATATCGCAGTTGTGGACGGACTTGATGTAAAACTTTTTGCTGTACTTACCATGCTGTGCGAGAAGATACCAAAACCCTTCATACACGATTACTTTGATCGGTTGAACATTGGTGTACTCTTTGGGTGCTTTGTCACCGTAAGGGGTATAGGTGATCGTCACTTCACGTTTTTGCTCGATTGCTTTTTCCAAACGCATCACGATATCAAATTTACTGCCGATATCTTCGACATCGAGACGGGTATAAAACGGGGATTTAATTTGACGCTGTAAACGCTCTAGCAGTGGATGAGCTTTTTTATAAAAATCCACCCCCATATCTTTGACCATGCTCTCTAACATTTCCAGAACCATATCCCCATCGTTTTGAGCACGACGGCTCAGGGGTTTACGGTAGCGTTTTTTGTCCTCTCCGCGTTCCACACGTCCAGGATACATCTGTTTGAGTTTATCAAAATCACGCTGGATAGTCTTGGGATCAACATTCCATTCTCGTGCCAACTCACCGATAGAGAGTTCCTCACCGTTTTCAAGACGCTCTAGTATCTCAGCGTGGCGTTTATGCTGGAGGGGATTGCCGCGTAATCCGTGATCGGCTAAGATGGCCATGTTACCTCTTTGTGGAATAATAGGTTATTATAGCAATTTTAAAGACTAAAAATGTCCATATATCATACTCATATTTTGATATACTATTTAATAAACAGTGAAGGATAAACAACTTATGTCAATAGATCAAAAAAATAATAACCTTTTAAAAACATACACGCTTAGATTACAATCTATTAAAGAACTTGAAAACAAGCATAAGAATAAAGCAGTGAAATTTTGTGCAGATAAGCCTGGGCTATCTGCACCATTCTTAATAAAATATTCTGAAGAATATATAGCACAACCCTTGCGGCTAATGGTAGTAGGACAGGAAACATTCAATTGTTGGTACCGTACATCAACTGATATTGAGATTTCAAGCTTTATTCAAGACCAAATGGATGAATATGCCAAATATGTTAACAAAGAAGAAACTCAACCTCAATCACCTTTTTGGCAAGCAATAAAGCTACTAAAACGAGGACTAAATCTTAGTCTTCATAAAAATAATAAAAATATTATCTGGACTAATATTTGCAAATATGATTACAATGGCAAACGACCCTCAATAGAAATTCAAAAAGAAATTTTAGACGCTTTTAGCATAGATGGAAGATATATATTATTAGATGAAATAGAAATTTTTAAGCCAGATGTAATTGTTTTTTTTACAGGTCCACAATACGACTGGTATTTTGAAAAAATCTTCGGACCTGAGTTACACAAAAAACAAATAGATCCAAATTTTAGTATACGTGGCTTTGCAAAAATTGAACTTAAAAATGTTTTACCTGAACATACATATAGACTATATCATCCAAATTATTTAAGACGAACTAAATCACTAGATGATGTAATAAATAAAATTATCGAACAAATACAAGGATGACTTACAAAAATAAACAGTCTCTACAATACGAATGATTACAACTCAACTCTACGAGGAAACAACTCTTTGATAGAAACATTCTCCATCAGATAATCTTCCATTCTCATTCGTACCGCATCCAAGCGTATCAATGACTTAATCCCCTCAGATTTGAGTCGTTCACGTACCGATGGTTCCCATATATTTTCTTGAATATTGCATAATTTTAGCTGATTTGTTTTATTGATCGACTGATCGAACTCCGGCATGAGCAATACTGTCCGAGTAAAAACGAGAGACTCTTGCTCTATTTTGTCGCCTTGATAATCATCTCTTATCATCCAATGATAGCCATCAGGACTGTGAAAACGTCCCATTGGACTCAGCAAAAATCTTGATCTCTCGTCCACGCAGTAAATTGACCCCAATTTCAGTAAAAACGCTCTGATTTTTTGAGCTGCATGTTCCAAATGGTTATTCATGACTTTGAGCCATTTTGCCTCTGAGGACGTAAACTGAAATGTCTTATTTTCAGGATAGCTAAAATCAAAATCTCCACGAAAGTAGGTTACAACATCATACAGCGCCTCATCGAGTTCATCAAGTGCACGATACGCATCATAAAAATAAATAGGAGTGATTTTTTTCCCAGATTCGATGGCAGTCGATATAACCCCTTCCGTCAATGTTGCCAAATCATCGTACATCATTACTGACATCTCATTAGATATTTTTTCATCCATTGTTCACTCCACCATGTATTGTTAATCCTCAATATATTTTTGCAATTTCTTAGCTGTTTTAGATCCATACACTTGAACATATCTTGTTTTTTCATCAACCAATTTTCCCTCTTGAAAGGTATATTCCCATCCATTGAGATCCTCTTCATTATCTGCAAACCTGTCATAGGCAACAATTATCCCGCTAAACCAGTCAGCTTTTATCTGTGTTGTATCATTAGGGTAAAAAGAATGAATATTTTTATCCCCTGCTTCGATTAAATCGCTAATCGGTTCTGTACCAAATATTTGCGCAGTCTTATGTATTTTCATGGAACTGCTGCGAAATTTACTCAGGTATAGTTCACCATCAACAATTGTCCATTCACATGTAAAACCTCTTCTATTACTCCAATTTAATTCTATTATCCCTTCTTCAAATACTTGCAATAACTGACGATCTTTTAGTACATCATACAGAGGAGAATCGCTCACGATTTTTTTGTTCGATTGTCTATGTATCAATGTGTCTTTTATTTGGTAACTCAAATATGCCTCCTACTAAGCTTTATAATTTGTATCATATTCTTTTTTCAATCCTCGATATAGTCATTTAACGACCGAGGAGACCAGACATATCTTTTCTTCTCCTCCACTAATTCACCCTCTTTAAAAGTAAATTCCCATCCGCACGTAAACCCACGATAATTTCCTGTATTTGCCTGAATCGGATTGAATGTGATTCCTCTCTCTTCTTTGAGAAAAACTAAAGGGGATAAATAGCCACTTTCTTGACTAAGCAAACGTGCACTTTTGAGTGTCATATCTTTGTCGTTGTATCGTATTTTATCTTTGGCTTGTGTACTCATCTATATCACTCCTTTGTGATTCGTATCACTCATGGCATGGGTTGTATCTATTATATTTTCCCATTGATGACGAAGCTTAGGATGTTTTAGCTTTTTGAGTGCTGTCATCTCGATTTGTCGCGCACGCTCACGTGTCACGCCTAGTGTGTTAGCAATCTCTTGCAATGTATAGGTGCTTCCAGTAAAGGGGAATGAGTTGGACATTGTAGCTCCTCTAGGTTGATAGCGGATTATATCGAGATGATTGGACACTATTTGTCCTTATCTTTTCCTATCATCCTCTTATCAAAAAAATCAAGGGATGTACTATGATCGATCCGAAACTACACGAACGGCTTCAAGAGATTAATGCCGAGCTAACCACTATAGAAAAGCAAATCATGAGAACTGCTATTCGTCTGGACGCAAACCTTTTAGTAGAAATTGTTGGAGTGGTGGATGGGATGATTGATTATGAGATGGCGGTGACGATTGCTTGCTATGGAGTAGATGGAATCGACTATCCACTCTGCACTTTACAAGAGGGTTTAAAACATTCATCCAAAGAGACGGAGGATGAAAGATGGGGAATGGATGATGGAGAAAATCACAATGAATTTGAGTTTCGACAAGGTCATCCAATGTTTGGTGAACACCACTGCTGGCTTTTTCATTGTCTCTACGATCACAACTATCTTACATGGGAAGAGATTGCCAGTCTTCAAAATTTTTTGGTTAATATACTGCCATGCTATCAATACCGTTTCGATGCACCCGATACCCATTTCGCACCATCAACCAGACATGTGCTCTATTCCAATAATTATGACATTATATTTGATGATGTAGTGAGAGATATTATTCCAAATTTTTCTGAGACTTGTCCCCTTGATTTACGAAAATTTACAAGGATTAGCCGTGATTTGTGGGGAGATACCGCCAGATTAAATCTCAACCCCATGAGCGATGAAGAACTAAGCGTATTTCATACTCCCAAATATCTCCAATCTCTTCGAGAAGATAAGAGCATTATAGAGGGAATTCTTGGGTTTAGCATTCCTGCATCCATTACAGCCGCAATGGTAAATGAAAACCTGATCGACGCTGCAAGAACCATGGTAACGGGAACAGTGGTTGCAGCAAAACTAGCGCTTAAAGCAGGTTGGGCAATTAATCTTGGAGGAGGATTTCATCATGCCAAAAGCGACAGCGGTGGAAGCTTTTCCTTTTTCAATGACTACGCGATTGCAACTCATAAATTGCGCCAAATCAATCCTAATCTCAAAATCCTCTATATTGATCTTGCTGATCATATCGGAGAGGGTGTCATATCTTTTGCCGAAAAATTAGAGAACTTTTATATTTTTGATATGTTCAATGCTGCTGGTGATTTAAAAGAAAATTACGTGATAACAACAGAACCCTTTACTCTCATTGGTTTAAAACCCTATATCGGAGATAAAATCTATCTAGGGTTATTACGGGAGCATCTACCTTCATTGATTGATTCAATTCAACCGGATATGATTTTTTACAATGGTGGAAGCGATATATTAGAGGGAGATTTATTAGGACATCTCTCTATTACACCAGAGGGGATGAAAGAACGAGATTTATTTGTCTTTGGTGAAGCAAAAAAACGCTCAATTCCTATCATGATGTGTTTAGGTGGTGGATACCAAAAGGAAGATTACCGACATATAGTCGATAGTTTAGAGGCAGTTATTGAGCTGATGGAGGGATGATAACTTTATCCCGTGATCTTTCAAGAACAGTTTTATAAATCAAATTTATCAAAGGCCATATAGTGAGTTAACGTTCCATTTTCAAAAGTATATTTGATACCTTTTATCTGCAATGATTTTTTTAGGTCATCAGAACTTACAAATAAATTTCCTGAAAACCAATTCGCAACACATTTGCTTTTATCTTCTGATAAATAAAGACCCGTTAAATCTTTTACGGGGTTAAGATTATCTAAACTCAGATTATTCTGAAATAACTGGGCGGTTTTTTGTAAAATTAGTGATGCACTTTTAAATGAAATCAAATAAAGCATATTATTGATTAGTTCCCATTCGCATACATATCCTCGCATATTAGGATGGTTCGCATAGGTCTGATTTTTCCTGAAGTAGGCGCTTAAATCATTTTTTTGGATTAAAAGGTGTAAAGGTGAATACGTTACTCGTCCCTGCTCAAATTCAACTTTGATAATTGACTGTTTTATTCCCGTGATATGAAAAGCATCTCTTTCTTGAATATTCATCGTATACGTCCTTATTAAATAGTATAAGATGATAACTTTATAGATGGACATAATTTGTCTTATTTTATAGAGAGAATAGCTTTGATACCCTCTAGCCCTCCCATTGGCAATTTAATTGTCCCTAACACTCCTTGAGACTCTCTAGGATTAATACGGATAAGAGGCGCATGAAACTGTTTGGCTGCACTTTCAGACATACGACGAATAGAGGCGATTGCGGTTCCTGCACCAATTTCGATAACACATACTTTTTTCTTCTCTTTCATCAAATCAATTTTCCATCGACCGAATTGTTTCATTTGCATATCACTGCGATAGCCTATCCAATCCCAATCGCTATACATGAGAATGTTTGGACGCGCCAGTGCGCCACATGCCGGACAGATTGGAAACGGTTCAAGTGCTTTAAACGCATCCATATCTACAGTAATTTCTTCATCTTTTGCCGACCATATACCATGAAATTTATCTGCAGTACATTGTAGATGGTGAATACTTCCATGTATCTCGCAAATTCTACTTTCATCAAAGCCAGCTTTTTGAAACTGCCCATCGACGTTAGATGTAAGAATAAAATAATTATCTCCTTTGGATTTGCACAGTTCTCGAAGCATTGTAAACCCCTCATGAGGAATAGTATCACGATAAAGGTTTAGACGATGACCATAAAACGCCCATGCCAAAGTGGGATCGTATTCAAACCACTCAGGATTTGCCAATGCCTCAAACGACAATCCTCGCACTTTGGCTACTGGATACTCTTTCCAAAATCCTTCATTTCCGCGAAAATCAGGCAAGCCGCTGTCCACACCCATCCCAGCACCCGCAGCAATAAGAACTGCATCGCATTCCAAAATCATTTTGCGTGCTTGAGAAAGCATCACTCTTGGGATTGTCATTGTTTCACTATTCATTCATCATCTTCCAGTGCTTTTCGTTTTTCATTGGCACGAGTAGCTCTCTCATAAGTCATAATATAGACCACAGCATCCAAAGAAATAGGTTCACCATCTTTATCTTCATAACGATTATTTATAACATCTTTTTCAGGACTTCCTGCATCAATATCAATAGCAATCGTTCCCAAAAATGGCCATAATTCATAGCTTAATGGGACATTATCAAAAACGTCTGTTAGTCTAATATTAGACATCTCATCGGTCATAAACTTTTTAAATGCTTCTCGCTTTTCCCAGTTAGTTGTTTCCTTGTCTAGCCATTCAAATGGGTCTTCATATTTATTATGCTTCGTCATACCTAAAAATACTTTGGCATATTCAGCGTTGAATCCAATAAATATTGTGTCTTTTTTACGAATTTCAGCAATGTATTGTTCAATGGTCATTAAGGCTTGTGACATATGACTTCCTTTTTGTTTAGTGACTATAGTATAGCAAGCGATTAAGACATATTATGTCCTAGATTGGCACTAGTTTCAAGCAAAAACTTTTAAGGGTATCTTTAACCCCCTAAATAATGTTCCGTTATGCTTGCCCGATTATGCTTCATTTCCCAGCTCACCGCTTGCAGGCTCTGCTCATAGGTATAGCCTGCCTTTGCGTATTCCATCATTCGTCGCTTTGCAAAATTCCAACGCAAAGCATGCGATCCTTCCGGAGTCATGCTCATTCGCTCGCATGCAGTTCGAATATCATAACTGTATTTTTGGCGATCGATTTTGAAGCGTTTATTCGTTTTAAAGTAGTGTAATAACAGATTATATGTATTAGTTGATACTAGCACGTCTCCTTCCTTTCCGCCTTTCTCTTTTGTAAAAATTACCCCTTTATCCGTTCCAGTTATTGGATCAAATCGGATGCCATGCATTTGCTCAGGCTTAATGAGTCCAACTCCCTCGATGCGTGCACCACCTTCATATTGAATCGTTGCAGCTAAACGATGTGTGGATTCAGTTAATGATGCAATCACTATGAGCGGATATTTATAAGTACGATTATGGTAATTATTGGCAACGAGTTTCAAATCTCGTGACGTATTTAAAACGTCTTGACGAATTGAAAAATCATATTCACCTGCTTCACCGTATTTAGACAAGGTATAGCGCTTTAGGGCAATCTCTAATTTACCCATGGATGAGGATATTTTCTCTAAATACTGCTTGCTGACGTGATATTCTGACTTGTACTCCATATAAGAAGCGACCATTTCGCCGGTTATCAATATTGGATCTTTGATTTTCCAATGTTCTCTCAAATAGTGAAAGAAATTTTCCCAAACGTCACGATACGCTTTGGCGGTCTTATATGAAGCAATCATCTGGTAATGAGGATGTGTCTTATCGACACGCTCTGTTTTTTTAGCCCCTTCAACGAAGAGTAGAGATATCAAGGTCGCCGATTGGTAATAAACAGATCCTCGCATGTGGTCTTCTCGTTAGTGAAATAGGTGAACGGATTAAGCCGCCGTCCGGCAGTGATGAAAAAAATCATCGTGTTAAGTCAATCTACTTTATTGTTTTCGTGTAAAGCGCAATCACGGCTCTTTTGGTTACGGTGGTATGAATGACTCGTAAGTCACTCTGGGCTCCATCGATTTTTAGATTCATAATTTAAAAACAAGAGAACAATAACATGAAAATTCATTCGATTTTACTCGGAGTGTTTTGTTGTGAGAGGTTTTAAAATTGCTCGGTTTCTATTTTACAGATAAACATGCCTTACAGTCCCCAATGGATAGGATTTGGAGAGTTTGAAAAAATGCTATTTGTGAATGGCAAAGAAAATGGTTTGTGAATGGTTGAGAAAACGTCTTTAGACCAATAAATAGTCAAGAAAATTTCAAAATTTAGTTTATAGACTAAAGAGACAGTGTCATCCCATTGTTTTTCAGCCACTCTTTTTTCTTCTGATAACCGGGCATAATTTTACCCAGCTCTTTCCAGAAGCGCTCGCTGTGTGAGTGTTCTTGCAAATGGGTCAACTCGTGAGCAATAACATAATCAATAATTGAAAGCGGTGCCATCGCGATCTTCCAGTTGAAATTTAGAATCCCTTCTTTAGAACATGATCCCCATCTATATCCTAGATCGATCACCCGAATAGAGGGAAGATTCTCTTTTTTAAATCCGAATACGTGCTTGAGCCTCTCATTGATCTTTTCTTCAAGACGTATCGAATACCAACCGATAAAGGATTTTTTAGCTTCACTTTGATAATCTCGGCTTAAACAGAACCATCCCTCATGCATTTTCAGTGGCTTATCCTGAGCATCTATTAATTTCATCCGATACCGTCGTCCCAGATACTCGAAACTCTCCCCTGTAATAAACTGTTTTTGAGGTGCTTCACTGTTTTGATGCTTCTTGATTGCCTGCTTTTCCCATATCCATAGCCGCTTGTTTTGGACATGTTGTTTTACAGCCTCTTCGGTAACTATTTCAGGGGCAGAAACGACTACACTGCCATCACGCTCAACCGATATACCGATCGTTTTACGCCCAGAGCGTTTGAGCGTATACTCAATGAGTGAGTTTGAGGGTTTTAAGCGCATGATGATTTTTTTCACATAGGTGCATAAACTCGGGCTTGAGCGTTGTGATTGCACCGATTAGAGATTTATTTTTTGTCGAAGCAAGTCGCCCTACCAGAACATTTTCGAGCTCTTTACGGGAACTTTCTCCTGTTGTTCCCCAAAAATCTACTTTTTGAATTTCTCTTGCCGCGATTTCAACCGTATCAATCACAAGCTGCAATAGCATCTCTTGTATTGGTGCATCAAGATCTGCTTCTCCTAGTGGTGTACGAAATAGTCGGTAAAACGGCATACATACATCACATCCAATCTCAGCAAAAAATGGAAGTATTTCACTGCCAGCTTTGACATCATCAATGAATTTGGAAAACTTTTTAACCAGTTCGTCCCACTGCCCTTGATGCTCTTTGATGATTTTTTCGAGTTTCTCCGCCAATGAGCGATAATAAATCGGATCTTTATCCATATTGATTTTGATGGTGTAGCGTAGAGCATGTTCCATCTCAGAAGCTATCGCCTTCTCAGAACGACCGCGAAGTGCATCGGCAAATTCATCATCGAAAATTGATACGGGACGAACTTTTACACTTACCCCTTTACTGGTTACGAACTCATCTATGAGGGCTTTCACCTTAGCGCCGACCCCCTCGATGGCTAACTCTGGATCACGGTAACGTCGGAGCGCTTCGAGCTGTACTAATCCCCATACTTTGGCATCATCAAGATAAAACTTTTTGATTGGATGTGGAAGGATAAAATCGATGATACGAGTAAAATCACGTAAAAGGACTTTGAACTCTTGGCGTAGCTTCTCATCGGCAAGTAAGACCACCGCATCTTCGAGTGTCTCTTCGGAGACTTCAGAGATCTTATACTCGGCAAAAAACTGGACGACTTTGCGATGATTACTCTCAAGAGCTTCGTACTCTTCACCAAAATCACTCATAATTCCTTCAATATCGCTGGCTTCATAGTTGGATAATGCATCCTGTAGATGATGCCCTACACCAAAATAATCGACGATTAATCCTCTGGATTTGCCGGTACTGGTTCGATTAACCCGTGCAATTGCCTGAAGTAGGTTATGGGCAACAAGCTTTTTATCCAAATACATTACCTGCTCGATCGGTGCATCAAATCCCGTAAGGAGCATATCACTGACGACGATAAACGCTAATTGTGATGTTTTTTCACCATCAAAAATTTCATCCTCATTATTGCTTTCACACGGATTGATAAGAAAAAGAGATTTTTTAAACTGCGTGACACTGCTTTCACGATGTTCTTTGGTTGTAAAACGGGGTGGAAATTCATCAGGATTATCATTGTGCTTTTTCGAGATGACCACTGCCACACTGAGCCGTCCAACAAGTTTTTTAAGCGGGTTGGCATCCTCCATAGTATTATGATATTCTCGAATTGCCTCACTCAGTGCTTCATGATAACGCAGTGCCGCCAACCTTGAGCTCGTAACAACTTGCGCTTTGAATCCATTCGGGAGGATATTGGTCACATAGTGCTCGACCATATCACGGGCGATGGCTTGGATACGCTTAGGTGCGGAGAGGATATCCCCTTTGGTTCCGTATTTTTGTTTGATCTTTTCTTGTTGCTCTGACGTCAGATCCGCAAACATATCTTCAAACGCCGAATCAAATCCGCCATCACTAATCAGAGCATCGTGTGAAGTTTTCCCCTCGTAGATGATCGGCACCGTCGCGCCGTCTTTAACCGCCTGAGTGATTGTATAGGTATCAATGTATTCTCCAAACGACGTAACTGTTTTTTCGATAGGTGTACCAGTAAACGCGATACGGGCGGCATTGGGCATCGCGATACGCAAGTTTGCCCCCAGTTTGGAATACTGGCTGCGGTGTGCCTCATCGATCATTACAAGAATTTCATGTTTGTCACTGAGCTGTTTATACTCTTCGTCATCATTGAACTTTTGCATCATGGTCATGACGATGTCGCTGGTATCATTGGAGAGAATGGCTTTGAGCTTTTTAGCCGAATCAGCAGTAATGATTTTCTCACCTGTTAATGCCGCAGTCTCTTCGAGCTGGTCTTGTAAATCGGTCCGATCGACGACAAAGACGATCTTATAGTTTTGCATTGATGCGAGTGTTCGGCTGTATCGGATCAAGAAAACCATTGTGAGGCTTTTACCACTTCCTTGAGTATGCCATACCACTCCGCTTCGTTCATCGGTTTTAGAGTTACTTACGACCCGCTCAATCGTTTTTTTAACGGCACGGTATTGCTGATAGCGACAGGCTATTTTTACTCGCTTACGACCACTTCCCATAACAGAAACAAAACTTTGGACTATTTCAAGAAGATTTCTGGGAGAAAGTACTCCATACGCCATGATCGCTTGTTCATCACTTCCGCTTTCTTCCAGTGAGTAGGGATACGGATCTTTCCATCCCAAAAAGTGCTCTAGGGACGAGCTGATCGTACCGACACGCGCATGAGTTCGGCAGGTGGCGATGAGAAGAGCATTGGTGACAAAAAGTTGCTTAGCCCCTTCGCGTGTTTGAGTACCGCGCGTATCGGCATAGCGTCGCATCTGCTTGACCGCTTCATCGATCGGATCGGTGACATCGGGAGCTTTACATTCGATGACGACAAGAGGGATACCGTTGACGAAAAGGACGAGATCAGGGATAATCGTCTCTGCTCCTTCGATCAAAAACTGCGAGACGACAAAGAAATCATTGTTTTCAGGGTTCTCAAAATCGATATAGCGTACGGTGGGAGATTTTTGCCCTGTGATGGGATTGAGATCAACCGAGGTGTTTTCCAGCAGGAGCTTAGTAGCGGCTTCGTTACTCTCCAGCAATGATCCGCTACCGCTTCGCTCCAACGTCGAAACGACCTCATGGAGATGTTCGTCGGTAAGCCAGTCGCCATTAATACGGCTGAGTGATTCTTTGAGTCTCGCACGCAATATCGCCTCTTTAAACGAACTACGTCCCAATAGAGCCTCTTCGTTGCGATGTTTGTTATTGAAGTCATCAACTCGGTGAGTGGTCCACCCAAGCTTTTTGAGCAGTTCCAGCAGGTTATCTTCGACAAAAGCCTCTTCGCGAATCCATTGGCTCATTGTGTTCCTTTAGCTCTATAGGCTTGATCCGGATGGCTTGGTTCAGTATGTCTTGTTTCGAGCCATCCCTCTTTAATCATCGTCGGTATATAGTGATTTCGCAATGTTGCAACCTCCCTACGTAGTAATGATGCAAGCTGCTGAATTGTCATATAGTCTTTAGAACATAGCTCTAAAATTGCTTTATAGATGGTATCTTTAGGCACTTTTTTCTTTTGCTGTACCTCTATAACATGTATCAAATGTTGTAGGCTCGGATCCAAATGTTGTAGGCTCGGATCCAAATGTTGTAGGCTCGGATCCAAATGTTGTAAGCTCGGATCCAAATGTTGTAAGCTCTCGACACTACTTCTCAACCTATAAACCATACCTCTACCAACACCTGAAAAAGTCAAAAGACCTTTATCCACCAATGAGCGTAAAATTTTCGTTGAATCTGCTGAATGTAATGCCGCAACACTGCTAAGTCGCTGATTACTCACCTCATGCTCTGCGTACGCCAAGATTAATGCAATTCGCTCATCTTTATGGAGAAGACTATAGAGCTCACCATACTTCTCTTGCAACGTATTTTGGATTTCTGGAGGAAACAGGCTTACCGTAGGAAGATAGAGCGTAGTTGTTTCATATTCAAAATCTTCATCGATACTCGGAAACTGCCAATGCTGCTCATGCCATGCTCGTAACATCTTTGGAAAACCTGACCCTGCTTGTTCACCCCATCCTATGAACTGAAACATTTTTTGCAGTGTTTTATTACGGCAGTCACTCCGACCGCCTTTAAAAATCTCACTTTTACTGACCCGCATAATGCCGGGATTACGGAAACTGTATCCATCAATGTGTTTGATAATCAACACCCCGATATTACCGTTATAGTTTGCATGCACGAGCGAGTTAACCAATGCTTCACGAAGCGCTTCATGTACATGCGTTTCATCCACACGTTGAAGTCCATCTTTGAGCTGAAACGGTACTTTCAAATCAGCCAAAAGCTTACGAGAGGTTTTAATAGCAAAATCATACAGATTACCAGACCATGTTCCATCGGTTGTAATGCGATCGATCCAACGACGATCCGGATTTTCATCTTTTTCTTGATAATCCACCAGATAGTTTGGTATACCATCTAAAATAGAGCGCATCTTTCCAAACATCAGCAACCCGGCGATTGTCAGCCCCTCACTTTGATTGACTCTATCGACTCCATATCCACCAATTGAGATTAAAAAATCCTTGTCACTTTGATGACTAAAAGGGTGATCGAGCTTAAAGCTATTAAACACATTTCGGTAACGGTGTAAAGAGTCCATATCCAAATCATCGAGAGTGAAATTCTTGAGGATTTTTGTGTCATTCGAGTCATTCACTGCATCAGCGAGTAAGTGACGAACAATCTCATCTTTGGCTTTGATGTCAGATTCATGATAACGCAGATAAGTCCCGACAAGAGGGTTTTGCCCCATATACACAGGACGTTTTTTCCGATCGGCACGTGGGACATGAATGAGTAGCAGATTCATCCCATCACAGGTAATGACTTGCACGTCTGAACTACTGAGGAGATTGTGGCTGATTTTTTGAGGGTTGTTAATCTGTGTCCAAAACTGCTGTTGAACTTTTTCGGTGTTGTTGATTCCGAGAAACTCCAATGAACCGTCTTTATGCTCTTTCGCTCCCAGTAAGATCATCCCGCCATCGGTATTGGCAAAAGCAACATACGTTTCCCACAGTTCATTAGGGAGTTCGCCGTTACCGTCACGCCCTTGGGCAGCTTTAGCTTCGAAGGAGTTGCTTTCTTTGAGTTCGAGGAGTTCAGTACAGGTCATCAACACTCTTTAATTGCAATCTTAAACATTTTACTTCTCTTTCATACATTATCATACCACTACACCTATGAACCTCAAAAATATATTTAGTGACATATTTTACTTTAGATTTTCTTGGTTAAGTTTTAGCAGCTTACATTGACCGTATTAACGATAAATGAGTTTTTGCAATGAATTATAATTTTCACACAATATATCTTGATCAATTATTTTTTTCAAACTACTAATATTCTTTAAATGACATTTTTTTATTGTTTTACCACTTAAACATGGGCATTTCTTGCTTTGATTTATGATGGCTTTTTTTACTTCCTTCAAAATTTTCAAAACTTTCAATGGATTATTTACCTGTAATTGTTCAGCATAAAATTCCAAAACGCCTCTGTCTCCGTGACTATAATCACCAGCTATCCATCGACCACAGGCATCATAATGATATTGGTTTAATAAAAATGGAATTACTAAATTTTTGATAAAATCAATTATTGAAGAACCTATAGGCCAATGAATTCTTTCAGCAGGTTTTACACATACGCAACATGTTCCATTTTGGTTGATATGGCGGTCTAAATGTCTTGGTATTTCACCACCAATTTCTCTTAAGATTGGTATGGATTTTGGATAATTATCAGGAATTTTAATTTCAATCTCATAAGAATCCATAATTGCATCAATATATAATTCCCCATGTACAAAAATAGTATTGTCAACTTCACTAAAAGATAATTCTGGAAAAAACTCTAAAATTAAGTATCTTTCTTTTTTCAATAATTCTTGATTTTCTTTCCACCATAAGCCCATCTCGATTACCTTGCATGGGGCTTTGGAGCTATAATAGTACTTGCGAAAAAAGCATTACTAGCTCTTTTAGTGTCATCCTCATCAAGACATTTTCCATCGCTATCATCAAATATACATTCCCATTTATCTTTATCAATACATTTCAATGCTCTCCGCGCATATTTTTTGATTTGATTTTTTTGATAATCTGTTAATGTTTCATCTACTCTATTATTAGAATTTGCTGGATCTATCAAAGAAATATTATCAATATTATCAATAATATATTCCATCATGTATTTAAATTTACTATCTAAACCTGATAGTATTTTTCCATCGAATGCTTTTTTTGTTATCAATTCTAATGCAAATGACTTAAATTTGAATTGTTTTTTTATTCTCCAAATTTTCAGTAAACGAATTGTTTCCAGCTCATTAAAATTACTAATTTCATCAACATGTATGTGTAAATTCGATTTAATTCGAATATTTTCGTCCCTTTGCACATGTAGATAAATATCATTTTTAGCATTATCTACTTTTCTACCAGGAACGACATCAATGTCATGACCATTTTTTTCAACTCGAATAGATACGTTTTGCTCACGTGTACTAGCTTTACCATATTCTTTTTCCAGAGTTTCTTTAACATCTTGAAACATTTCTTCTAAATTTGAAAAATCTTCATTTTGAAAAAGCAACCCGATATCAATGTCATATTTACTTTTAACAGCAGTTTTTTTTGCTATTGATCCTGAATAGATATGAGATGGATTTTTTTTCTTATTGAGATAATGTTTAATCAAAAAGTCTTTTACTTCAGCACGTGTACTTTTTGTCTCTTCTACCGTATGGTCAATTTTTTCTTCATCAAGGACAGATTTTAAATATTCATGATTTGTCATTTTATTTCTCCATCAATTTATTAACCAAATAAGCCGTATGAAGCTTCTCAATTAGAGTAAATTCGAAATTTGTCATAACCACATTTACAGGTAGTAAATTACGATTCACACTGTGATTAGTATAGACAATCAAATGTCCATTTTCTGGAAGTTTAGCTAATGTCTCAGCCAAAATTTGGAGTTCCTGTTCGAATTCTTCGGATAAATAAAGTAAAAATGTTGAAATACCATCTGATATATCTCCAGTAACATTTTTAAAATCAGCGAGGTTTAGAATACGCCCAATATGACCATTTTTATCATTTAGCAGTAGTATTTTGCTCTGTTTGAAATCTGACTGCATTTTTACATCATCTAGAGCTTTCATGAATTTATTTTCATAGCCAGTAAAACGTGACAACATATTTCGTTCAATTTCTTGCAATTTACTCATTGTAAATGATTCAAAAAAACTTTTAGATAATTTGTGAGCCATCACGAATATAGCCAATATAAAGGATACAGCCACTATAGCTATAATCATCAATGCAGCTGTTAAGTCTTGATTGATTAAATCAATCAATATTTCTTTCATGTTCATATACATTCCTCAAATTAAATTTTTGTAACCAAAACTTAAACTTTCAACCAGATTCATGTTTGTTAAAAAGTTAGCTGATAATCCAGCAAGGACACCAAGTGTAAATTGTTTAAATGTATTCATATGTTTTTCTTTAATTTCCCCTCCAAAAATGAAAATGATTAATAGCAAGCATGACATGGGAATTGAACCCAACAAGCCAAAGCCTAAATTTTGGTTACAGAAGAATCATATCATTAGCAGAGGACATTATTAAGTCCTTTGATATATTTCAAGAATTAGGAGAATAATTTTAAATTATCGGAGATTTTTTCTTTAAGTTCATGAGGTTCTACTACACGAATATGAGGAATCCATTGCTGAATTGTTGGCACTATTTCCATCAAATGCGTAATTATAATTTCCATTTCTACACCACCATCTTCATATTCTTTCATAACACGTTGAGTTGGATTAAGTGGCCTACGCTTAATAACTCCATATGCCGTTTTATCTAAGTGAAGAATAACCACAATGGTATTGATAGGATCAAACCATGCATTTATTGCTAAATCTAGTTTTTCAATTATTGCATATTGTATAGGATTAAAAGATTGCTCTAGTAGATCAATCTTTTCAATGGATTTTAGGTGAAATGTCCTTGTAACATCTTTTACAATATCATGAGCAATAAAGTACCAATAAGATTCTAATAATGCTATTTTCAATGCAAGCACTTCACGTTTTTTACCTTGATATACAATATTGACATGCTTGTGCTCATCTATAGCTTTTTGTAAAAGTAAAAAGGCTGAATTATGTGTTGAAATATCTTCTAATGTTGCTTGTTTATATATAGATTCAGAAACTTTTTTGTGAAGTTCTCTAAATAGTTCTTTTGTTTTTTTGTGAAGACTTGGATTGATATCTTTAGCAATATTTTTAATAATACCAATCAATACTAATTCTTCCACACTATAAAAATTATCAATCAAAAGATCACTATCCGCTTTCCATAATCTAACACTTTTATCATAACGAATGGATTTTTCAAAAAGCGGCTGAATTCTGTTTTTAATATCTCTGTGAATAGTTCTTCGATCAACACCAAAATATTCAGCAATAGTAGGTGTCGATATAGTTTCTTTCTTGAGCAATTTTTTTAAAATATAGGAGATACGCTCAATATACGTTGAATCAAAACTACTCATAAAACTTCCCTTACTAATCTGATCAACAAAAAAGCATAAACCTTTTTTTGAAATTTAAAAATTCTTTATTCTTTTTTCCCTGACTGGTTATTATTTGAAGATGTTGTTGAAGTAGTTTGTTGAGAACCTGACTGATTCGCTGCACTTACTCCGCTAATACCTCTTTGCTCGGATTGATTGGCTTTCATAAGCCCGCTAATTCCATCATTTGTAGCTCTTCCGGGTTGCACTACTTTAGGTTTATCCATTTGTTCTTCCTTAACTTTTAAATTTGCGTACATTAATGATATCGTAAATACGACACTTGCAATTACTCCTATTGCAAATGGAAAATATTTCCATTTATCCAGAAAATCGAGGACCACGTCTTCATCTGCTTTTCCTGTTGTGGCAATAATCTTCATAAGTTGTTTTTTATTACGCATAAATACAAGCAAAATCATCGCTGATGTAATGAAAAAAGAAAGCAAAGATGTAGTCGTGCTTATAAACATGAGAGATGTAAAATAAACGTCTTGATTAATAAATAGTGCCATATAAAAACCTATAGCAGCAATGGATAAACCTAAAAGAGTTTTATCACTTTCAAGCTCGTTGTTGAAAAAAGCTGGTAAAGCTACTTTATAAAGTTCTTCATTTTTTTGCTTTTGATCCATTACTTCACCCTCACCTTTCCACTCAACAAATCCCCCATCAACCCTTTTTTGAGGTTTTGAAGTTTTGCGAGATTGATCTCTTCGGTTTCGATTTTACGATCTTGGGCAGAGAGGATAACAATAATTTTTTGTTGTTCTATTTTTTTTGTAGGGTATCTAATCTCAATCTCTTTTAATTTAGAATATTGGATTCCCTTTACCGTTGACCCAGATGAGTATTTCAATAAAGTATTTTGGAAGAAATCAGACATTAAATAATTAAACAAGTATCGAGGCGAAATATAGTCATTAGGTCTTAGCAAAACGACTCTTTGACTGAGAATATATTTTCGACTATCAGGGATTAGAGCAACATTTCCAAGAGGAGCTTCCATTGTAAAAACAATATCATCCTTTTTTGTATCCCCCTTATTCATCCATGAATCATAAAGCTCTTCAGAACCAAGGTGTGTTTCTTTATCAAAATTAATTCTTCCCATTTGTACATTATTTGCTGAAAGAGAATGAATCATACCACCACCCCAATCCATTCCAATTTTTAAAGGAGTTTTTCCTCTAAAATCCATAACTTTTAGTATTAATTTTTCAATTGCTTTTACTTCCCACCCCTCTGGGATCATTCCCAACGGACTATTGACATACGTGTGCGTTTGAGGTGAACGGATACGTCCCTGTTCATCGATACCGTGAGTTAATAAATCCGCCATCAGCCCTTTTTTGACCATTTTCTCTTTATTAATCAGCTTTTCCGTTGCTTCGATGGTGCGGTCGAGCGTAGAGAGGATGGTGGCAATTTTTTGTTGTTCGGGAAATGATGGTACAGGTAATTGTAAATTTTTGAGATCAGGAAGCGTAATGCCTTTTACAGTCGTACCTGTTCCAAGTGCTTCTAGTTTTGTACCATACTGCAATAAATTCCAAAGCAAAAACAATGGAAAAATAGTTTTTTTAGGTTTAAGTGCTTTTAAATCTTGATTGATTGTAATATGTACGGAATTAATAAAAAATCGCCCAAGACTCATTCTAGTTGGAGTAATAATATTTTGGGGAGGAATTAAATTAGCGGCACTATTTTTCAAACCAAATTCAGTTATTCTTTCTTCACTATCAGAAATTTCAAGCTTTTGATGTAAATCTTTAACAGTTACCCAAGGAATCGAACCTTTTTTCCAATATTCTTCTATATCTCGTGCAGGTGTTCCACCTCCAACGATATCCACGAGTTCGCCAAGGCGTTTGATTTCCCACCCTTTTGGCACTATCATCGCACTCACGCCAAATATCCCAATTCAGCCAGATAGGTTTCGAGTTCACTCATCGCACTGTCTCGCTCAGTACGGATTTCACCCAAGCTCACCTGATACTTATCCCAGAGATTTTCGATAGTCGAAATGATCGACTGTTTACGCTCTGAGAGATACCCCTGCGCCAACTCACGGCATGAGATGGCAATCTCATCGACAACATACGTTTGCGGATCGGAAAGCATCGCGAAAAGCTCGATCTTCAACTCTTCGATTGTTGAACGTATCGGCTGTTTGAGCGTCTCTTCTTTGGCATTGGAGAGTTTTTTCATTTGATCGGCGATTTTGGCACGGATTGCAAGCGCTTCGTCACTCATCGATTCAGCCAACGCAGATGAGTTCAATACATAACTATCACTTAGTAGGGCAAAATCCCATCCGCTCGTTTTGATTGATTTGACGATGTATTTGTGGCGTACCCACCAGTTGGCGAAGATTCCCCGTACTTTGAACCTATCGAGGACATTGGAGGATTCAAATGCCTCTTCGATAGAGGTATAACCAGCTTTGTAAAGTGTCGAAACATCGATAGCATTATTTTCCACTTGGGCGATAAAACGATCAAACCACGCTTGAGTGATATTCATCACCGTCTCATCGGTTGTGCGGAACGCTTCGCTCTCTTCGAGTGTTGTACGGATCGCCTCACGGCTCTCTAGCGTAAAACGATAGGTGCGTTCATCTCTGTCCGCAAAAATCAGTTCTGGAGTAATCCCATACGTCTCCATTAACGTCGTATTCCACTCTGATTTCGGAATCCCTCCGAGCAAATGGGCTTTCACATCGTGCGGCTGGGATGGTGGGGTGTTATCCACATAGCGGCGGATGTTGAGATTGTATTCCTCAGTATTGATGTCACCCAGAGGAACGAGACGAGAATATGCAGGAATCTCCAAACGCGCATGATAGGTGAAGTTGATCTTCTCGATATCTTCGGCACGGAGGATGTTCTGGTTCGAAGATTCACGATACTCCGCATCGGCATTGATAAAGAGGACTTCGTCATGTTGAGCCGATTTATCGATGATTAGCAAACACGCAGGGATACCAGTACCGTAAAATAGACCCGATGGCAAACCGATAACTGCTTGGAGGATTTTCTTCTCCCCGACGAGGTAACGGCGAAACTGCTCCTCTTCACCCCCACGGAAAAGGACACCGTGAGGCATAACCACCCCCATCTTTCCAGTAGGCTTGAGAGAAGCGATCATGTGCTGAACAAACATAAAATCGGCTTTCTTTCCCCCCTCCGGCATGAAGTGGCTAAAACGCTCTTTGTATTGCATCTCTGATTTTTTGTAGTTGAGACTAAACGGTGGATTGGCGATAACACGGTCAAACTGCATCAACCGCCCATCACGTGCATGGAGCGGAGTCTCTAATGTGTCTTCGTTTTGGATATCGGCATGTGCCACACCGTGCAAGATCATGTTCATTTTACACATCGCCCACGTCGTAGCAACCGCATCTTGACCGTAGAGGGCAAAATCATCGGAGTTGTAAATCTCACGGATATGCTCTTTGGCTTGGATCAGCATCCCGCCGCTTCCTACGGTAGGATCATAGATGCTCATTCCGGGCTTGGGATCAAGGATTTTGACGAGGAGCGTTACGACACTGCTAGGAGTATAAAACTCTCCCGCTTTTTTACCGGCACTATCAGCGAAGTATTTGATCAGGTACTCATAAGCCGCACCGAGCAAATCAGGGAACTCAAAATCCTCATCACGCAGACGGATTTTATCGAAGTGCTGGATCAGTTCAATGAGCTTGCTATCGCTGATTTTGGAGTTACCGATCTTTTTGTTGAAATCGATATGCCCCAATACCCCCTCAAGACTTTTGATATTCGCCTCTTCGATTGCCATCATCGCCGTATTGAGAATCTCACCTACGTTTTTCTTCGAATGACGAATCGTATTCCAGTGACCATTCAAAGGAACTGTAAACCCAAACGCATGAGTAGAGAGTAGCAAATCAATCGTTTCACTATCATGCCCGTCAGCTTCATATCCTTGACGTACACGATCACGTTCAGCATCGTACTGATCGGAGAGACGTTTGAGGAACAACATTCCGAAAATATACTCTTTGAACTCGCTCGCTTCCATCTTACCGCGAAGGATATCTGCGGCACTAAAAAGATGTTGTTCAAGTTGGGAAAGGGTGAGTTTGCTCATAGATAAAACCGTTCAATTAATGTAATGGTTTATTATAGAGTGTTAGGGCTGAAAGGGAGTTTTTAATGGTGTATTTTATGTTTTACTCGGTTTCTATTTTGGAAAAATATAGGGTTTATAGCCCCTGACATAGGGGCTTGTGGATGTTTGAAAAAATGCCATAAGAAAATGGCAAAAAAGATGGTTTTTGAATGGACTTTAAAATGTCAGATTCTCTCAGTTTCAACAATCTCGAGCAAGAATTGCTCAATGACTTCCGGGAGTTTTGGAAGTGATACCTGTTGATCAAATTCCATTGATTCACTATAACGCTGCAATAGTCCATTTGGTCCTTTTGTGGTAAAAAGAATTTGCCCCGAACAAAACAAACGAGAAAGATCATATTTATTCATGAGCTGATCCCAAGCTTGAGTCAGGGCATGAGCCTCAACAACATCAATATAAACTTTCTCATTTTCAATAAACTTACAAAAAAGTGATTTATATATAACTTTTTCAACTGTATGCTCTTCGATACTAAAATAGTCATTAGGCGCAATTTTTCTCAAAAACTCATTGCCAAATTTTCTTAATACAGATCGAAAATAATTGGAAACTTGTGCCGAGGGTGTTGCATAAATACCATTATATGACAAATGCATTCCTAGCAATAAAGGTTTCTTCCCTCCTTCAAAATAAGTTAGAAACAGCTTGAACTTTTCATTGGTGCCAAGCTTTTCAACAGAAGTAATAACATGTTCATAGCGATTAATCATAGTCCATTCTCCGATGTATTTGGTATTTCAAGTTCTTTCCACTTTTTCATAATCGTAGACGGTGCGACCGAAAAGCGGTGCTTCTTTTTGAGATAAAGTGACACACGTTCATAGCTATAGCCATGATCGAGGCGCAGGGTACGTACGATCGCCCAATATCCCATGAGCTTTTCGTGTTTTTGCGATCCTCTTGTTGTTTTTTGCTTGAATGTTATTGCACGTATGGAAGAAAGATCACGTATTTCATCTATGCTCAATGTTTCAAAACTTTTTTGAGTAAGTTTTTTTTCAATTGCGCGTGTATACGCAATTGCTAGTATTAAAGCACAATAGGAAATATCACTAAAGCTGGCTTCCACTTTATATTTTTCGCGTAAGCGAGGAAAGATATTTCTATGCTCCTCAAAGATTCCCAACCGAATGCCTAACGGGCACCGACTGAAATAGTTAATATGCTTTGTTTGGTCTACATAATTGACTTTAAGCATACGTGTAATCAAAGTTTCTTTATCTGGTGTCATTTCATTCATCTTATCATACCGTCTGGATGTGATTTGACAGAATATAGTCAACGACTGCATCAATTGGGTATCTAACCCTCCCATTTTTACCTGCTTTTCCATTCTTTTGGTACTGTACACCAATAGCACTATTTGCCATCCTCGCTAATGTAGCAGTTGAAATACTCAAAACTTCACTGACTTGTTCACGAGTCAATAGTAGACTCCCATACTTTTGATATATAAGCTTTGTGAGCTCTCTTTGACATTCAAGATGTGTCATGTATCTTCCTTATAATATTTGCGGCCGCTGTCGAAATCTTAGGCTTTTAAAATTGATGTCAAATCAAAAAAGATGTAATTTTGATCATGAAAGTCCCTAGCCAATGTACTTTGCAAGATGATCATAATTGGATAAAATAGCATTTAATTGACAATATTTAATACCTATTGCGGTAACTTAATTGTCTTGCTTAATCATTAGGATAAAAATGAAATGAATTCTGATTTAATGAAATACAAATTTGAAGCAATAAGGCCATGGCTCTGGACAAAAAGTAATTGTCTTTTATATCACAAAAATAATCATCATATTTATGATAAATGGAGCTTCTTATCTAACAATCTTCCTTTAAAAAAATTAGCTATTGATCGATTTTATGTTCTGGAGCTAGATAACAATAATTCTCTTAGTATCAAAAAAAAAGAGAAAATCTGCAAAGGAATATTTTTAACAGAATTTGAAAAGCTATACCATCATTACATACTTGAAAATTTCCTTGAAAATTTCGACGGTGAAGACACACCTATAAACAAAAATTTATTTCTTAATCTACAGAAAAATTGGTTTAATTTATCAGAATATTTACACTGCGAAAAAGACTATGCGTACATCCCAGAACTAAATCCACAAAATTTTTCAGATTATTGCCAAAGTTTAGTAGATTTTAAAAATCATGCATTCAAGGAAAAGTTATTAAACCAAAAATTTCTCTTTGTTCCTGCATGCTTTTGTAGTTTTTTTTCAAATAAAGATTATTTATATGAAATTAAATCCCAAAAGTACATAGCACGCCACATAATTGAGAAAATAAAGATAAGTAAATATGACGATATTGAAAATATTTTATTATTCAATGAACTCTGGGCTAAAGAACATTCATCGCAATTTGACGAAGATATAGCGTATTTCGATCCATTATTATTTTTAAATGACACGTATTATTCAGAATTTCTTGAATTTATACTAAAACCACTTGAGGATAAAGATCTCCTAAAACAGTTACAATTTATGAAAGATTTTCTTGATATCATAAATATTTTTTATTTTAATGCAATCATTTCTCAACAGCAATTTGTACTCAATAGAATATTGCTTACAGCCTCCAAAACCAGAAAAATGTCCATTCTTGATATTCTAAAAAACATGCATAAACTCATTGTTAATAAGAATGTAGAAGAAATGTTTTTTTTAAATGTCGTGTGCCCACGTATACATATAGAATATTTAATAGAGCTAATTACTGATTGCTCCGATCAAGACATTGAGTCAATACGAATAAAATTATATATGAGTAGCCCTGTGATATTTGATAAAGATTTATTCATCCTATCAGAAATAATGTTCATGATTGAAGGATTATTTGAAAAAAAACCTCTGCTTTCATTTTTAGAAAAAACGTTAAATTCCATAGAAATTATTTACGATACCTATAACATCGACTTTACAAATAAAATTAAAATCTTTTTATTTACTTTTTTATCATTTTTATTTGACATAGGAAATCAAACTGGTGACCGTAAATATTTAAATAAAACATATATGGAAGATCTGTCGTCCATTCTGAATAAAAAGAAAATATTTACAACTTGGTCACTAAGAAATTTTGATTTTCTTCAAATATCTAAACTAGCAGGAGTGATTGATGACAATGTTAAATCATCAATATTTAAAAAAAAGTAGAAGACGGTATCACATAGGTATCAGCCAGTGTGCTTACAATGAGCTACTTGAATGGGCGAGATAATTTGTGAAGTAGAGGCATGGTGTAACATAGGTGTAACAAGTAGTTTTTTGAATGATTTTCAAAAAGGGTTTTTATTCGGTATTTACGTGGTTTTGAAGGAATATAATAGTGGTACCAGTGGGCGGA
>Ga0172379_10002848_pt1 | contig 29215 bp, 33 predicted proteins | sample GrowelOW334metaG_FD_119756 | JGI IMG/M metagenome (GOLD analysis project Ga0172379, IMG submission 119756) | Groundwater microbial communities from an aquifer near a municipal landfill in Southern Ontario, Canada - Groundwater well OW334 metaG | ecosystem: Environmental > Aquatic > Deep...
CAACTGAATGGGTATTAATGGCTTCTCTCTCTTTTGGTAAAAGCTTGCCATTTTTTAATAATATTTCTAGCGGTACTTCATTTTTACCAATATCATGCAAAAGGCACGCCGTGACTAGAACTTCTTTATCTTCACTGGCTAATTCAATTCTTTCAGCGTAGGCTTCGGCTAATTTTGCCAAATCAATACTGTGTTTATAGGATGATTCAAAATGACCTTCGGCTGAAGGTACATCTTCACGTTCTAAAAGTAAAAGCAATTTTTGATAGACTTCCGGCGTTTCAATAATCTGCCAAACATAAGGACTAACTTCAATCCCGTTACTTATCTCGGAAATTTCTGCCGTTAGATGGTCGCCCATAAATTTATTCTTCAATTAGCGGTACAAACATAAAACCCGGATAAATATACTCCTGGTAATCGATTTTGCCTATTTTTTCAATTAATCGCAAATCCTCGTCAGCTGTTGGAATTACCAGCCTGCCGCCGATTTTAAGCTGATCTTTTAAGGCTTTTGGAATCTCAAAGGCGGCGGCCGCAACCATAATCCTATCAAACGGCGCTTGGTTTGGCAACCCTTTTGTACCGTCTTGGCAAAACAATTCAACATTGGAAAAATTATATTTGGTAAGATTTTTACGACCGAATTTTTCAAGTTGCGGCAATCGTTCAATCCCGTAAACTTTTCCACTTGGACCGACAATTTCTGCCAAAAGCGCCGTTGACCAACCAGAGCCTGACCCGACATCGAGAATTTTTTGACCCAAATCTGGTTTCAAAAGTTCAAGCATAAAAGCTACCGTCAGCGGTTGGGAAATTGTTTGGCCATGACCGATTGGCAAAGGCTCATTGGTTGATTCCTGATCGGTTAAATCGGGTGGCAAAAAATCCTTGCGCTTAATTTTATAAAAAGCATCAATAATCGTAGGCGTTTTCAAATAGCCCTGACTGATTAATTGTTGGATTAATTCTTTCATATTTTTAACCTTTAAAACCAAAGGCTAATAAAAATAAAACCAAGATGCCTAAAATTAAGCGATAATAAACAAACACTTTAAGCGAATGATTTTTTAAAAATTTCAAAAAATACTTGATACATAAATAGCCGACCAGAGCTGAAACCAAAAAACCACTGGCCAAAATTAATAAATCGGAAAAATTAAAAGCCTGCATTTGGTACAAATCAAGCGTCTTTTTCCCGCCAGCCGCCAATACCGCCGGCACGGAAAGCAAAAAAGAAAATCGCGCCGCTTGGTCGCGTTTCAATTTTTGGCTTAAACCTGCTACAATAGTAATGCCGGATCGGGAAACGCCGGGGATTAAAGCAAAAGCCTGAGCCAAACCAATTAAAAATGCCTGGCCTAGATTTAATTGCTCCACGGTTTTTAACTTGGCAAAATATTTATCGGCAAAATAAAGTACCAAGCCAAATATCATAATGACCCAAGCCACTGACGCCGGATTGCGAAACAATGATTCAATTAAATCATCAAAAAAGTAACCAAAAAATAAAGCCGGAATCGTAGCGATTAAAATATACCAAGCCAACCGCTGATTAGAATCATTTTTTAAATCCCATTTTCGAAAGCTGTTTAAAAAAGCGAAAAAATAACGCCACAAATCACTCCAGAAAAATATTAAAAGCGCCGCCAGAGTGCCCAGATGTAAAACCACATCAAACGAAAGATTATCCACAAAGTCAAAGCCGGTAAAATAATGGAACAAAAGCAAATGGCCGGAACTGGAAATCGGCAAAAATTCCGCTAAACCCTGAATTACACCGGCAAAAATTGAATAAAAAACATCAAGCATAGTCTAATATATTATTATAAATAATTCACAATTTCTAATTTACCAAATAAAAATTGGGAATTGATAACTAAAATTGAATTATGGATCTGTCTTATATTATTATACCAGTTATCGTATTAATTACCAGCCAAACTTTAAAACTACTGACTGACGGCATTAAGGGCAATTTTGACCTAAAAAGCATGTTTATCAGCTACGGCGGTATGCCCTCTTCCCACACCGCTTTTACGGTTTCTATCACCACTTTACTGGCCGTCAGACAGGGTTTGGATTCACCAATTTTTGCGTTGGCTTTGATTTTTACTTTATTAACAATTAGAGATGCCGTCGGCTTTAGAAATGTTTTAGGCAAACAAGCTCAGGCTTTAAACCGATTAATCAATCGTCTGCCGGAAACTGAGAAAAAAGATCTGTCGTCTTTTCGTGAACAAATGGGCCATAGTATTTTGGAAGTTATTGCCGGCGCTTTTTGGGGAATAATTTTAACTTATTTTTTAAGCTTATTATAAACTATGCCGGAATTTGGATATGATTTACCAATAGAATTAACCGAAACCGAAGAATCGGAGCCGGAAAAAGCGCCGCTAGCAAAAAAACAAAATGGCCCGGAATCAAGTTTTTTATATCAGCTAGCTAGAAGAAAAGAAGATACTTTAAGACGATTTGAATGGGAAATGAGGAAAAAACAATTGCCAGAAAATCCGGATAAAAAATCAAAATAATACTTAGTAAAAAAATAAGAAACTAAGAAATTAACCTTAATTTATTAGTTTCTTATTTTTTTATTTTCTTATTTTTAAATTCTAGGTTGACATTTAAGCTAAAATATGCTAAAAAATACACAGTATTACTTGCAGTAAAAGTCTTGAAGACAACAGCCCTGGAAGTCCAGAGCGAAAGGAGGAGCGCGTGTTTTTTTCAGGAATTGCCGATGAAGCGGGTGCCGGCATTGGCACCCAAATCAAAGCCCACCAGGATCTGGGCTTTACCAACATCGAGCTGCGCACTGTAGGCGGCGTGCCGATTTTGGCGCTGGAACCTGCGGTATTGGCTCGGGTGGTCTCGGAAATCCGGATGTCGGGCTTGAAAGTGCCGTGTCTGGACACCAAAATCGGCGACTGGTCGCGACCGATTACCGGAGATTTCCGAACCGATCGAGACGACCTGATCATGGCCATTCGGCTGGCCAGGACGCTGGAAATGGCTCACCCGCTGTTTCGGGTCATGAGCTGGCCCAACGATAAGGACAATCCCGTGTCCGAAGCCGATTGGCAGAAAGAAGCGGTGCGCCGGATGCGCAAGCTGGTCGAAATCGCCGAAGGTGAGGGTGTTGTCCTGGCTCACGAGAACTGCTCCGGCTGGGGCGGCATTAGTATGCAGAATAACTGCATCGTCATGGAAGCCATTGACAGCCCGGCGTTTAAGGTGCTGTTTGACACCGGCAATCCACCCACCTACGGCGCCAATTCGTGGGGCTGGTACCAACTGGTCAAAGACCAAATCGTGTACGTCCACATCAAGGACGCCAAATTCCGGCTCAACCAAGAAGCGCCGGAAGAGTACACCATGGCAGGCGACGGTGACGGTTATGTCCGCGAAATCATCGCCGACTTGCTCTCCAGCGGCTACGATGGCGGGTTTTCCATCGAGCCGCACCTCGCGGCAGTCATCCACACGGGCCAAAAGGCCGATAAAGAACAGGCGCAATACGCCAGCTATATCCAGTCCGGCTTGCGGCTGCAAACCATCGTCTCCCAGATCAGGGGCGAAAAACACGACTGACAAGTCGCTCATTAGCACAACCCTGCTTTCCTTTTGGAAACGCAGGGTTCTTTTTTATTTAATTTGATAAATTATTTTTGACAACTACGACAAAAATGCGTGCCCCGGCCGTTTAATTTAATTTTTTCAACCACTCCCCCACACCGTTTACATTTTTGGCCTTTGCGACCGTAAACTTTTAAATAAGGCACCATGCCGCCGGGCTGACCGTTTAACTGAACATAAGTGTCAGCTGAGGTTCCTTTTTTGGCGATGGCAAATTTTAAAATTTCAGGAATACAACTAAATAGTTTTTTTATCTCTTCTGGTTTTAAAGACTTGGCTGTTCGCATTGGTAAAACTTTGGCGCAAAAACAGCTTTCATCAACGTAAATATTACCCAAACCGGAAATCAAAGCTTGATCCAATAAAATCTGCTTGATTTTACGATTGGGATATTTTTTTAAAATCGTTTGAAAATACAAAAATGAAAATTCTTTAGTTAAAGGTTCCGGCCCGTGTTTTTCAATCATTTCAGCGACTCCCAAATCATTGACTAACCTGGCCCAACCAAATTTTCTCAAATCATTAAAAAATAATTTCGAACCATCAGTAAAATTTAAAATCAAATGAGTAAATTTATTCGGCAAATTATCCAAACCACCTTTCTGGGGGTGACCACCAACTACCAATGTCTTTTTTCTGATTTCTGACCTGCCTGCCGGTAGGCAGGCAGTCTGATCTCTAAAAATAAGTTGGCCGGTTAACTTTAGATGAATTAATAAAGCTAGCGGGCCGGCTAAATCCAAAATCAAAACTTTAGACTTTCGGTTAACGCCAATAATTTTTTTATTTTTAATTTTTGTTTGAAACTCTAAAACCGTCAAAGGTCTAACCATTTTTAACCAATTGCAAACAGCTGACTTAATGGTTTTACCTTTAATCGCTTTTACCAATTCCCGGCGTAAAGTTTCAACTTCTGGCAGTTCCGGCATATTTGACAAGGTTATTTTTAAGTAGTAATTTTGCTTTATATAGTGTTCCCTAAACCTCCACCCAAAACCCAACTCACGGAGGGGTACGACAATGAATAAAATTGCAGTCGAAACATCGTCAGTTGTCATGGCCAGCCGGACAATTCACTGGATGATTGTCCTGTTACAAAACATGGGCATCCCTAGTATCCAAAAGCTGAAAGCCGGGCTTACCGCTTTGGAAGTCTTTGCCACTAAACTTCCCGGCTACGAAACAACAGCCCAAGTGGCCGATGCCGTTGACGCTTTCTATCCTGACACGGTGCCGATTGAAGGTATTGAACCGGACAAGCTTTGGGTCCAAAATGGCGATCCGGACTCAATGATCAGATACCTCCAGATCATTAACATTACCGTTAACGGGTTAGTCAAACTACGGCAAGACTTACCGCCGTATTTTGTCAGCCAGATCGCCCAAGGCGTGCGTGAACTCAGTGAGTGGTACAAAGCCCTGAAAAAGGATGATGGCGACATCGGAAAGGAAATCGACTCGTTCTTTCCCAAAGAGCCACAAGAAGGCGACCAAGACTCCGAAACTTAAAGGAGTCTTTTTTTTAAAACATTTTATTGCCCAAAGGTATTTCTTTTTCCAAAGTTAATAAAACCACATCGCCGGCAGCATCAGCCAAGCCCAAAGTTAAAACTTCGGAAATAAACGGTCCGATTTGCTTTGGCGAAAAATTAACTACGGCAATTATTTGTTTGCCAATCAAATCCGATTTTTTATAATGTTTGGTAATTTGGGCCGATGATTTTTTAATGCCAATTTCAGAACCAAAATCAATTTCAAGTTTATAGGCCGGTTTTTTGGCTTCCGGGAAATCCTCAGCCTTAATTATTTTACCGACGCGAATATCAATATTTTCAAAATCTTGATAAGTGATCATAATAATGATTTAATCTCATTAATAATTTTTTCATCAATTTCTAAATATTTCTTTTTTAAATTATTCTGTCGATTTCTGTACGCCTGTTCACCGGGCAAAAATATTTCCTTTACTCCTTTAGCTTTACGAGAATGCTTGATTTCCTGCACCAATTTCGCCGTCCGATTTTTAAATTTTTTAACATCACCAAAAATTGAAGGATTAATTATGATAAATAAAAAGCCGCGCTTATCTTCTTTTTGATCTTTGTCATCAAGATTAAACAAGGTTTTGGTTAATAATTCCAAACAAAAAGCTAAGCCAGAACCTTTGTACCCGCCAAACGGCAACATCGCTCCACTCATTGCCTTGGCCGGATTAGTTGTCGGCTTACCGTTTGCATCAATGGCAATTCCCTGAGGCAAAAGCTGACCGAGTTTTTTTGCCAACCTGACTTTTCCCATGGCAATTTGAGCCGTAGCCATATCCAAAACGATCGGAAAATTATTGGCCGGAATTCCAATGGCTAAAGGATTAACACCTAAAATTGGATCAATTGAGCCGTACGGCGCGATTCTTGGTCCCCCGCCATAGTTTGTAATAATAGCAATCATATCCTGATTAGCGGCTTGTTTGGCATAAGTGCCAGGCATTAAATATGAATGCATGTTGTAAATACCCAACATGGCAATTCCCTGTTTTCTAGCTTTTTTAATAGTTAGATTAACTGCGTCTTTACACACTAGTTGACCTAAGTTGTTTTTAGCGTCTACAAGGGTATAAGCCGGCTTATTTTTTTTAATAACCAGCTTAACTTTTTTATCACTTGCCGTTTTAGCACCAAACTTCGCAAATGCTGAAAATCCATGGCAAGTTATGCCGCTTAATTCAGCATCAAGATATTCCGCAAAAATCAATTCTCCGTCTTTTTTTGAAACACCATATTTTTCAAAAACCGCAAAACAAATTTTTTTAATTTCGGCAATAGTAATTTTCATAGTTTATTTATTTTTCGCCCAAAGTTTTTTAAAAAACGGCAAAGTTAAAGTTTGAATCATAAAAGCCACTGCCGGTACAATGGCATTAATCCAGGGTCTGGGCAAATCAATCGCCCAAAGATAGACACCAATTGCCAAATAGCTAAAAACTGCCAGAAGAATTTTTCTGGTCCAGCTGGTTTCCCAGGCTTTATCTATTTGCACTTTATTATTTCGCTCCTCAATTTTTTGAATTCTTTGTTCTAAGTTTTCCATATTTTACTTTTTTCCCCTCTCCGGTTTCGGAGAGGGTGGTTCCGATTTATCGGAACCGGGTGAGGTTGTTAATTTTTTAGTTTTGATTCGTCAAAATTCATTTTATTTAACTAAGTGCTTGTCATAGCCGGCAGCAATTAATTTTTCGTAAGCCTGCCAGACATCATCGGGAATTTCCTGCGGAATTTGAAAACCTTTCTCTGGATAAATTTTAATCCGTTGTAAATCACCAACCATTATATTAATCAGCTTATCTTTGGATATTTCTTTGTTAGGGTATTTTTCAAAAGATAACTGCGGCGAAGTGACTATGACTTTGGCTTTGGGCCAAAAATTTTTAAACGTCGCATAGGCACGGCGCTCCATATATGGTTTTTGGACTAAAATAATTTTTTTTGGATTTAGTCCAAGGCTTGCCAACAATTTTTTGGAATTAATAATATTTTGGCCGGTATTTTGTGATTCTTTTTCAATAATAATTTTCGCTTTTGGCACACCCAGTTTTTCTGCCGCTTCGGCAAAAACTTCGGCCTCGGATTTCTGCCACTTAGACCAGCTGGTGGATAATAAATCATTTTTATGGCCAAAACCGGTTCCGGAAAAAACAATATACGGCGCAAAACCTTCCAAAAACAATTGCGCTCCCCTTTTTGCCACGCGCAAATCATTACTGCCTAAAACCAAAATACAATCAGCTTTTTCCAATTTATGATTAAGGTGATGATAATCCCAAATCTTTTTGGCCGCTGCCAAAATTTGGTTTTTATTTTCCATGTCAGTTTATTGTTCTTGTTTGGCAAGCTTACCCAAAATTTCAACACCAATTCCTTTGAAATCGAAATTCAAAGCCTTGAGTTTGGCATAAAGATCCGGCGTACCTTTTTTCAAAACCGCTTCGGATTCTTTGTCCGCTTTGGCGGCTAATTTAGCCAAAAGCTTTTCTTCATCTAAAGGTTTTTTGCCTTTTTGATCGGCTAAAAATTCAGCTTTAAGCTTATCGCGCCAAAGATATTCCAATTCAATTTCCAAATAAAATTTGGCCAATTTAGCCGGCGCATCATAATCATATTTTTTTACCGCTTCGGCCATATTGGCCGGATCAAAAGCTTCAGTTGCCAACCGGCGTTCTTTAACGTAAATTCCCTGCATGGCGCCGGGTAAACCGTGCACTGTTTTCCATTCAGCCATACCTTCGTCCATAATTCGATGGCCGGTTAAATCACCACTATGGGCCGCTTCATGAACCAAAACATCGGCAAAATGTTCTGGCGGTAAATTCAAACCGTCCCAAGTCATGGCAAGTTCACCGGTTTCTGGATCGTAAAGTCCAAGCGTACCTTCTTCATCTTCTTTAATTTTGACTTTATCAGCGGTTAGATTGGCTAAACCCAAAGCCGATTCCATTTTTACTATTTTGTAAGCCAACTCTCTTTTTTTAGCTTCGTCAGTAGTAGTTTCGTATTCCTCGGCCCACCAATCAACCAATTCTTTAATCGTTTCAGCTGATTCAGCGCGGGTTTCTTTGGCTTCCGGCTGCATTCCTGCGTTTTCTGAATCAATTGTTTCATCAGCTGGATTTTCAGATTCTTCCGATAAAGCTGGATTAACTAAATCAGATTCAGCACCGGCTTTGAAAAAATGTCGAAGGTGTCTTTCAAACATATGGTTTATAATTAATTAAAATTAATTAAAATTTATAAAAATTTAAATTAAGGTTGAAACGATATAGGCCAGCACATCAAAATTTTTTTCATGAAATTCTATCATTTCGTATTCGGGCCGTTTAATCAGGCTGAGATTTTTGGGAAACTTAGATAAATATTTTTCTTTAAAAACCTGATAATCGGTGACAAAATCATTACAGCCAACTTGCGGCCGTTCTAAGTCGGGCTTTCGAATTCGCAAATGAGTTATTTTATTTTCCCCAACCAAAATAGGATCATTCAATTCCACTCGCGGACCGTTATTATAATTAGAAGATTTGCCCAAACTTTCTAAAATTTTAATCAGTACTTCGTATTCAGGCTGCGAATGAGAAAAAACAGTCAAAGAAGTAATCGGAAAAGTTTTGCCAATTATTTTTTCAGCTAATTTCGAAGTTTCAGTCGCAATATATTTGACTGTCTCAATCAGCTCCTCTTTATTTTGGATTGCTTTTGCCATAAATTTTATGCCATTACTTCATCAATTAACCTTTCAGTGATATCTTTGGGCAAACCAATAACACTATCTCTAGTGCCTTCAATTTTATCAACATGTTTTTCCCAAAGACTTCCTTCGATGGTAAAGCCACCCGATAAATCAAATACTTGCCCGTCATTAATAATAGCATCAATTTCTGTCTCGCTAAAATTGTTAAAATAAACTTTGGAAGTATCAATCACCTCAGCTCGTTTGCCGGTTGACGTATTGGTTACCACTACAGCTGTTATTGTCTGGGCAGGATAATTTTTGTAACCTTGCAAAAAATCTCTAACTTCCTGCTTAGTTTTGGGTTTTTCCAAAACTTTTTTAGCGCACAAAACAATTGCGTCGCCGGTAATTAGAATCGCCGGCTCTGTAATTTTTGGTAGTAAAAAATCGGCTTTGGCGTTGGCAATCCCCAGTACCAATTCTTTTGGATCATCATGACGAATTGCTTTTTCATCAATATCAGCCGGCATCACTTCAAACTCAATACCCATTTCTTCTAACATCTGTTTGCGGCCGGCTGATTGTGAACCTAAAATTATTTTCATAAAATGTCATCCTAAACCTGCTTATCGGCAGGCAGGTTTGTTTCAGGATCTAGCAAAATACTGGATCAAATCCGACATAAAAAATTAAAATTATTTCCCATGACACTGATTAAACTTTTTACCACTATTACACGGGCAAGATTCGTTTCTGCCAACCCGACTGTAAAATCTTATTTTTACCCAGCTCACAAATTCTTTTTCAATTTCCTCAGATTTCACACTTAACTCAAAATAATCAAAGGAATTACCGTAACTCGATGGTACTTCCCACAAATCATGTTGCCAGGTGTTACCCATGCCCCACTTTGAAATAATTTTATTGCCTATTACAAGCCCTGCATGTTTTGGAATCTTGTCATCAAAATAAATTACAATATTAGCGTTCTTATTTTGAGTAAGATAACCTTTGTCAATTAACCAACTTATAAAATCACTTCCAAATGTCACCTCTAATTTTTTCCTCATCTCATTCTTAATTATAACAGAATCCCGTAAATCAAAGGCGTGCATAAAACAAACAAAATTTTTTTCCCTATTCGGACTAACGGATTCTATTATTTGAATGCTGTGAAAAAACTGATCCTTCAATTTGTTAATTAAACTTTCATGAGAATCATATGAATTATTCTCGGTAATTGCGAGTAACTGTTTGCGTAATTCAATATTATTTTCCATGGCACTGTTTAAACTTTTTACCTGAGCCACAAGGACACAAATCATTCCGGCCGACTTTTTGACCCAAAAAATGAGTGGCGTCATCAGCCGGTAATGGCTGGCTATTAGCCGAGACTTCTTTACCCTGAGGCGTATTGGCGGCGGCTTGTTTGATTGCCGAATAGCCCTTGGTCATTTCTTTTGGCGGGGCATTAAAACTCAAACTGCCGGCTTGCTGCATCAGTGAAGGCGCAATTTGGGAAGCCACGCCGATTTTGAAAATACTGTAAACGATTTGTTTTCTAATAGTGGCCAGCAATTCTTTAAACATAAAGAAAGCTTCTCTTTTGTATTCCACCAACGGATCGCGCTGACCATAACCGCGCAAGCCAATCCCGGTGCGCAAATGGTCAACTGCTTCCAAATGCTCAATCCAAAGCATATCGATACTACGCAGTAAAATCCCCTTTTCCACATCCCGCATCGCATCAGGGTTACCAATAGTTTTGCCAATATTTTCTTCAAGCGCGTTGTAATTTTGAACGGCTAATTTGTATAAATAACCGATTAATTTACCCCGGGCGGTTTTATCTTCAATCTCATTTCCGGCTTGCAGCGAAATATCAGACATTTTCAACCGAACCTCGGTGGGCACTGAAAAAATCGTATTAATTACTTCGTAAATTTCTGCCAAATTCCAACTGGTTTCATCACTATTGGCGGTATGAAAATTAATCACTTCAATCAATTCTTCTTCAATCAAATTCAAAACCTGGGTTTTTAATTCTTCTTTTTTCAAAATCTCACGGCGTTTTTTGTAAATGGTTTCACGGTGTTTGTTCAAAACGTCGTCGTATTCAACCAAATGTTTTCGGGTATCAAAATGGTAACCTTCAACTTTTTTCTGCGCCGCTTCAATTGATTTGGAAATCATGCCGTGTTCAATTGGCATATCGTCGGGAATTTTTAGCGTTTCCATCATATTTTTGATTCGGTTGGAGCCAAAAATTCTCATCAAATCATCATCCATGGAAATATAAAATTGCGAGCTGCCCGGATCGCCCTGTCTGCCGCCGCGACCGCGCAACTGATTATCAATTCGCCGCGATTCATGTCTTTCCGTACCAATGATTAAAAGCCCGCCTAAATCTTTAACTTTTTGTTCCTGGTCTGGCGTAGCGTCATCACCGCCCAATTTAATATCAACACCGCGGCCGGCCATATTGGTGGCAACCGTCACGGCGCCAAAGCGCCCGGCTTGGGAAATAATTTGAGCTTCTTTTTCGTGGAATTTGGCGTTTAAAATTTGCGGCTCGATTCCTTCCCGGCGCAACATGTCGCCCAGAAGTTCATTTTTTTCAATTGAAATCGTACCAATCAAAACCGGCTGGCCTAATTCATTTTTTTCTTTCACGGTTTGCGCCACGGCTTTAAATTTGGCTTGCTCGTTTTTGTAAATTCGATCCGGCAAATCTTTTCGCAACATCGGTTTATTGGTTGGAATAACGGTTACGTCCAGATTATAAATTTTGGAAAATTCTTCCGCTTCGGTTGCCGCCGTACCGGTCATGCCGGCTAATTTGGCATAAAGCCGAAAATAATTTTGAAAAGTAACCGTTGCCAAAGTCCGGCTTTCGCGCTGAACTTCCACGCCTTCTTTGGCTTCAATGGCTTGATGCAAACCTTCGCTGTAGCGGCGGCCATACATCATCCGGCCGGTAAATTCGTCAACAATAATGACTTCACCGTCTTTGACCACGTAATCGCGATCGAGTTTAAAAAGCGCATAAGCCCGCAAAGCCTGCTCAATATGATGAACTTCCGTCACGCCGCCTTCGGTATAAATATTTTCCACGCCCAAAAGTTTTTCCATTTTGCCAATACCGGCTTCGGTCAATGTGGCCGCGCGCATTTTTTCATCAATATTATAATCTTCGTTTTCTTTAAGCTGAGTCACCAGTCGGGAAAATTTTTGATATTTGTCAGTTGACTCCATGTCCGGAGCGGAAATTATCAATGGCGTTCTGGCTTCATCAATTAAAATACTATCAACTTCATCGACAATGGCGTAATTTAAATCGCGCTGAGACATTTGTTCCAGCTCGGAAACCATATTGTCGCGCAAATAATCAAATCCAAATTCGTTATTGGTGCCGTAAGTGATATCAGCGCCGTAAACTGCTTGGCGCGGTGTTGGCCGCAAATGAACTAATTTTTCATCGGTCGAATTTGGATCGGTGTATTCTGGGTCATACAAAAAAGCGGCTTCATGAACAATCACGCCAGAACTTACGCCTAATAAATTATAAATCGGACCCATCCAACCGCAATCGCGCCGGGACAAATAATCGTTGACTGTCACCAAATGGCAACCTTTGCCTTCAAGCGAATTTAAATACAAAGCCAAAGTGGCCGATAAAGTTTTACCTTCACCGGTTCTTTGCTCAGAAATTTGGCCGCGATGCAAAACCATGCCGGCCAAAAGCTGAACGTCGTAATGGCGCAAACCAAGCGTTCTTTTGGCCGCTTCCCGAACGCAAGCAAAAGCTTCGGGCAAAATGTCATCCAAAGTTTTTCCGTTTTTTAATTCCCCTTTGAATTTAGCCGTTTGTTCTTTGAGTTGCTGGTCAGAAAATTGAGAAAACTTAGCTTCGAGCTGATTAATCTGTTCCACTGTCGGCTGAAGTTTTTTAATATACTTTTCGTTTGGATCACCAAAAATTTTTGTAATTAGAGTCATAAAAATCGGAGTTTAACCTAAAAAAATGTTAATTAAAGCTATCATATTTTACTATATTTTTACCAACTTGACAAGGACAGATAATCTTTGTAGTATAATGAGTTAGTTGGCTGGACCAACAAAACAAACGAACTCACGGGAGTAAAACCCTGCAACAAATACAAAGGGAGACAAACACCATGGCAAAGATATTAGTCGTCGATGATGATCCAGATTCACTGGTAATGACGGCAAGGGCGGCGAGCAGAGAAGGATTTGAAATACTTACCGCCTACGGCGCCCAACAAGCACTGACACTGCTGGCAAACCAGCCCGTCGACGTTGTCCTTTCGGACAACTGTATGCCCTTTCATGACGACGGTCTTCGGCTGGCAGCCGAGCTTCAAACGCGGGGAATAAACATTCCTGTCATTCTGTTAACCGGCTATTCTGATCTTGATCACCGGTTTGACAGCCCCGAAAAACTGGCAACCTTTGGGTTGTCTGGCTACGTGGAAAAGCCTTTTCACATCACAGATCTCCATGCCGCAATTGACGCGGCGTTGGCCCAAAAGAACCTTGTCCAGAGTGATTCTTAAACGAACCACTCTCTTTTTTTAAAAACCTAAATATCTGATTTCTTCCTGAAGTTGAATTCCCAGCTGATTACGCGCATGCATTTTAACATCGGAAATTAACATCATCACGTGTTCGGCTTTAGCCTCACCGATATTAATAAAAAAAGCCGCGTGCCTTTCTGAAATCTGGCAACCGCCGATTTTTTTTCCTTTCAGCCCTAAATGATCAATGATAAAAGCACTTGATAATTTGCCGTGAGCGGTTGCTTTTTGCCAGTCATCTTGGGAAACATCAAGTCCCTTAATTATCTTTTTTTCATCAAGCTTAGTTTGATCCAATTTAATATTTTTAAAAACACAGCCGGCACTTGGCTCAAGCGGCAATTTTTGATTTCTTTCTTTGATAATCCCAATCATTTTTTCCTGAATTTCTTTTTGGGAAGCTTTGGCCAATTTAACCGTGACTGACAAAATCACGCCGGGATTTTTTTTCAATTCACTTTCACGATATTCGTATTTCATATCGGCTTGGCTGAAATTTTTCACTTGTTTATTTTGATAAACTTTGACTTCTTTGACTAATCGGCCCAAGCTGACGCCATAAGCGCCGGCATTGCCAAAAGCCGCTCCGCCAACCGTACCGGGAATTCCCGCCAAAGTTTCCAAACCAGTCAATCCGGCTTGGCTTGAAGCGCCAACCAGTCGACTTAAATTTAAACCGGAGTCAGCCGTAATCTCGTCATCTTTGATTTCAAAGTTACTGCTGGTATTTTTAATCACTAATCCCTCAAAACCTTGATCGGAAACCAAAAGATTGCTGCCCCAGCCTAAAATAAAATATGAAATTTTTAATTCCTCGGCGGCAATGACCGCGTTTAAAAGTTCTTCACTGTTTTTTGCGACAAAAAAATATTTAGCCGGTCCGCCAATTTTAAAAGTGGTAAACCCGGCCAACGGCTCATTTTCTTTAACTTCGCCTAGCTTGCTTTGCAGTTTTTTTAGCATAAATATTTTTAACTAATAATTTTTAAACATTAGCCAATTTGTCGCGCACTCGATAAACGTCGCCTGCGCCCATAGTGACTAAAACCAAACCCGGTTTAATTTTTTGGCGCAAATAATTTATGGTTTCATTTAAATCACCCGAGTAAACAACATTTTTATGATATTCTTTGGTCCTTTGGGCCAAATCCTGAGAAGTAATATCTAATGACTGCTCGCGGGCGGAAGCAAAAATATCAGCAAATAAAACCAGGTCAGCATCCGAAAAACTTTGAGCAAAATCATCCAACAACGCTTTAGTCCTTGAGGCCATGTGGGGCTGAAAAACGCACCAAATCGGCTGACTCGGATAGCGATGGCGAATTGCCTGCAAAGTGGTTTTAATCGCCGTTGGATGATGGCCGTAATCATCAACAAAAGTAATGCCATTTCTTTCGGAAACATCAAAGCGCCTTTCCGTACCCAAAAAACCGGCCAAAATGCTTCTTATTTTTTCCAGCTCAATCCCCTCGTTTAAACCGATAATAATTGCGGCTGTGGCATTTAAAACATTATGATTGCCAAAAAGTTTTAACCTAAATTCACCAAATTCTTCTTGTTGATTTTTTAATTTAAAAATTGTCTGGTCAAATTCCAGCCGGACATCATAAGGCTGCCAAAAATTGTCATCATTAAAACCATAAGTGACTATTTTTTTATTACCCAAAATAATTTTTTTGATACTTGGCCAATCGCCGCAAGCAACAACCAAATTTTTGGTTTTCAAAATCAGTTGGGCAAAAGCCGCTTCCATGGTTTCGATATTTGGATAAACATCAACGTGTTCCCATTCTAAACTGGTAATCAAAGAAACTGACGGATTTAAATCCAAAAATTTTGGCGTCAAATCTTTTCGGCTTTTGATATATTCATCGCCTTCAACGATAAAATGTTTACCGCCGGCCCAAGCCGCATTACTTTTTAAATCAGGCACTATTCCGGTACCGACTAAAAAACTTGCCTGCAAACCGGCTTGCGAAAATAAATAAGCCAGCAAACCAGTCGTAGTGGTTTTACCGTGCACACCGGTGACTGCAATGGTTCTTTTTTCTTGGCTTAGTAAACCCCGTAATTTTGAATCGGAAATACTTGGCAAATTTCTTTTTTCAGTTTCTGCCACTTCGACATTATTATTTCCCCAAGAGGTGCCAACCACCACCAAATCAGGATTGCAATCCAAATTAGCCGGGTTGAATTCTTCAAACACCTCAATATTGCTATCGGCTAAAATTTTGTCGGTAATGAATTTTTCTTGTACGTCCGAGCCAAAAACCGTCATGCCTTTTTGCCGGCAAATTACCGCTAACCCCGACATGGCAACACCTTTGATACCGATAAAATAAATTGTTTTTATTTTGGTTAAATCTATATTCATATTAAGAAATCATTTTAATAATTCTTTGGGTTGCGTCCAGCGGCATAACTTTAATGATGTTTCGACTCAAATTGGCTTTTTCAATTGGATCATTTAAAAGTTGCTTGATGGCTAAAACCAAATCTTTAGGCGTTAAATTTTCTTCGTTTAGCATCAAAACTGCGTTATTTTTGAAAAATTCCAAAGCGTTTTTTTCCTGATGGGTCTTGGGCATTGGGATAATAATGGCTGGTTTTTGCAAAGCGGTTAATTCAGTCAAAGTCGCCAGTCCCGCCCGGGAAACAACCAAATCGGCAATCGCATAAGCGTTTTTGAGTTCATCGGTTAAAAAATCAAAACTTTTATACCGGGAATGAACCGCCTGTTCTTTAAGCCGGCCACCGGTTAGATGAATCACTTGGCAAAAAGAAACCAACTCTGGCAAACTTTTCAAAACCAGCTCATTTAAACTGGCAGCGCCGGTACCACCGCCGGTGATTAAAATAGTCGGTACATTTGGGTCAAGTTTAAAAAAGTCATAACCGGCTTGTTTGGTGCCGGTTAAAATTTCTTGACGATAAGGATTGCCGACCCAAACGGTTTTTTTGGCTGAAAAATCCGCTAACGATTTTTCAAAAGCAACCGTGATGATATTGGCGGCCGGCGCCATTAATTTATTGGCTAACCCGGGTTCAACATCTTGCTGACAAATTAAAGTCGGCCGGCGCAATAACCAAGCCGCCCAAATCAAAGGCACTGAAACAAACCCGCCGGCAGAAATTACCACTGACGGTTTAAGCTTATTAATCAAAATCAAAGACTGAAAAAATCCGGCGATTACCAAGAACGGATCCAAAAAGTTTTTCAAACTAAAATAGCGACGGAGTTTGCCCGACGAAATTGTTTTAATCGGAATTTGATAGCTCGAAATTAATTTTTTTTCCGGGCCATCTTTGGTTGCCACCCACAAAAATTCGGCTTGGGGATTTTGCCTTTTTAATTCCTCAAAAATAGCAATAAGGGGGCTAACCGAACCCATGGTACCGCCCCCGGAAAAGATGATTCTCATATTCTAAAAATACCAAATTCTTAAGAAAAAATCAATGTTATATTGCCCAAAAATCCTATTTTATTTGATAATGTTTGGAAATATTAATCAAAATTCCAAAGGCGGCCAAATTTGAGAATAAAGCCGTGCCGCCATAGCTGACAAACGGCAAAGGAATACCGGTTAAAGGCATTAAGCCGACGATGGCGGCAATATTGTAAAAAGATTGAAAAATAAACCAAGTGATAATACCAACCACGATAAAACGGGCATAGTCGTCTGTGGTTGCCATGGCTAATTTAAAACCGCGCCAAGCTAAAACTAAAAAAGCGACAACCAAAGCCATGGCAAAAATAAAACCCAACTCTTCGCTAACAATGGCAAAAATCGAATCACCCATCACTTCGGGTAAATAGGCGAATTTCTGTTGTGATTGGCCAAAACCCAAACCAAAAATCCCGCCTGAACCAATCGCCAAAAGCGCTTGATTAATATGATAGCCAGTCCCCTGAGGATCAAGCTCGGGATGTAAAAAAATCATTAAGCGGGCAATTCTGTAAGGCGCTTGAGCAAATAAAAAACCGGCGCCGACCATTCCGGCCACAACCAGACCAATCATATGTTTAATTTTAGCGCCGGCGGCAAAATAAATTGCCAAAGCAATCGTGCCAACCACCAGTAAAGTGCCAAAATCCGGTTGGGCAACAATCAGTAAAGCCACCAGCCCAAACATGACAGTAAAAGGAACTAAGCCATTCCAAAAATCTTCGTTCATTGCTTTGCCGCGATAAGAAAACCAACCAGCCAGGGACAAAATTAAAAGCAATTTCACAAATTCCGCCGGCTGAAAAGAAGAACCGGCAATTTTAATCCAACTTTTAGCCGAACCATGCGTCAAAGAAAGACCGGGGATAAAAACTAAAATTAAAAGAATAATCGAAACCGCAAAAAGTAAAACCGTTCTTTTTTCCCAAGTTCGATAATCGATTTTTGCCAATAAAAAAAACAAAAATAAACCGGGCAACAAACCAAAAATTATTTGATGTTTAAACAAATAATAAGTATCGCCATACTGTTTATAAGAATCAACACTGGAAGCTGAAGAAAGCATCACCAAACCAAAAATCATGATGCCAAAAACCAAAAAAATTAAAAACCAGTCCGGCCGGCCGCCAGACAGGCTCGCCTTGGCTTTGGGGAAATTTAACAATCGATTTTTTGTCCCGATTCGATGATTAATCATAAAAGTTAATTTTGGCCAGTTACTTTTGCCAATTTACTAACAGCTGTCACAAATTGGTCGCCCCGATCATACTCATTAATAAAAAGATTAAAAGAAGCACAAGCCGGCGAGAGTAAAACTACGTCATCTTTTTTAGCCAAACTGGCGGCTATTCGGACGGCTTTGGGCATATCAGGCGCTTTAATTAAAATCTTTTTAAAACCAATCTGCTTTAATGATTTTAAAATTTGGTCCGAACCAAGCCCCGGCAATAAAATTATCGCTTGGCAATTTTTTTTAATTACTTCAGCTAAAGCTTGATATTTAAAATTCGGAATATTTTTAGAAGTGCCGCCGGCGATTAAAATTATCTTTTTGGGTAATAAGGCTTTAAGCGCTGCCATGGTGCCGTCAGGCGTGGTGGCGGTAGTGTCATTGATATATTCGACTCCTTTGATTTTTTTGATCAATTCAATCCGACCGGGCAGTCCCAAAAAATTATTTAAGGCTATTTTAATTTGCGAACCTGAAACTTTAAAAATTTCTGCAACCAAAACCGCCGCTAAAATATTTTCCAAATTATGCTCCCCTTTTAACTTGGTTGCATTTTTATTTATCAATTTGACAGTTTTGCCATTGCGTCGAAAATAAATATAATCATTTTTAATGAAGCTACCGTTTTGATCGGCAAAAAACTTTTTGGAAAACCAAAAACGTTGACCCAAAACTTGCCCACCCATTTTTTTGGTTGCCAAATTATCAAAATTCAAAATGGTAAAATCAATTTTTGTTTGAAATTTAAAAATATTTTTTTTCGCTTCAATATACTCATTCATTCCCGAATAACGATTCAAATGGTCAGGATAAATATTGGTGACAACGGCAATTTGCGGACTCAATTTTTGGTTTCCCAAAACTTCAAGCTGCCAGGAGGAAAGTTCCAAAACCACTAAATCGTTTTTTTTAATTTTATCTAAAATTGCCATCATCGGCTGCTGAGGCAGACCCGCCAGCCAAACTTTAGCGACTTTTTTCAGGTTTGACTGCTGTAGCATCTTATAAATCAAGGTACTGGTGGTTGATTTGCCGCGAGTGCCGGTTATGCCAATAATTTTTGCCGGACAATTTTTAAAAAATAAACTGGCTTCATTCTCGATTAAAACTCCAAATTTACTGGCAATTTTCAAATATTGGGAATTTTTTGGCACACCGGGATTTTGAACGATTAAATCGGCATTTTTAAAATCACTTGTCTGATGTTTACCTAAAACCAGCCTGCAAGCTTTTAAATTTTTTATTTTTTTCAAAGATGATTCTAGCTCTTTGGCCGATTTTAAATCCGTAACCGTCACAATCGCGCCGTGTTTTACCAACCAATTAACAGAAGCGACTCCACCGCCGTGGAGCCCCAAACCCATTACTGTCACTCTTTTATTTTTGAATGAATTTTTTGTCATTGATTTAAAATTCCATAAATTCTAAACTTTGTCGGCTAAAAACAAAATCAAACCGACAATTGAACAAACACCGGCAATAACCCAAAAGCGCATCACGATTTTTGGCTCGGGCCAACCTTTGGCTTCCAAATGATGATGAAGCGGCGAGGAAATAAATATTTTTTTGCCAAAAAGTTTTTTGGAAGTCATCTGAATTAAAACTGAAATAGTTTCCACTACAAAAATAAAACCAATAATCGGCAAAAGTAATGCGGCGTTGGTTAGCATGGCAATAATGCCTAAAGTTACACCCAAAGACATTGAACCGGTATCGCCCATAAAAAACCTAGCCGGATTAATATTAAACCACAAAAAAGCCAAAAGGGCGCCACCAATCACGCCACAAAAAGCCGCCAAATCGTAACGACCCTGGGCAAAGGCAATCGCGCCGTAAGCGCCAAAAGCGACTAAAAGCGTGCCCCCGGCCAAACCGTCCAAACCATCTACCTCATTGACCGAAAAAGCCGTTGATACAATTACAAAAATAAAAAACGGAATATACCAAAACCCAATATCCAAATAACCCAAAAACGGCACGTAAAGAATGGTCCAGCCTAATTTACTGTAAAACCACCAAGCGCCAACTGCGGCAATCAAACTATAGATTAAAAAGCGATGGCGCATGCGCAAACCGCCGCCGTTTTTACCCATTTTCCAGCTATCAAATAAATCGTCAACCATGCCAACCAAAGCCGAAGCAACCAAGGCGCCCAAAGGCAAAAGCGTTTGTTGTCGGGATAAAAAATTGAGCTGACCAAAAATTCCGTCAAAAAACCGGGCTAAATAAAAAAACAAAAGACTTAAAAATAAAGTTGTTCCCCAAACCAAAATTCCGCCCATCGTTGGCGTGCCGGCTTTCTTTTTATGCATGGCCGCAAAAATCGGCGCCGCTTTGGAATCCCTAATCCCCTTGCCTAAACCATATTTATATAAAAATTTGGTCAGAATCGGCGTCCAAATCAAAGCCAAAACAAAAGACAGCGTAGCTAAAATAAAAATTTTACTGATAAAAAAACTAGTCACAAATTAATAATTAATGAAAGTGATAAAAATTGAAGCTAAAACAAAAATCAATTGGCAAAGACTGCAAGCGCCAACCAAAAAATAACCAATCATTTTTTCTTTGCGATAAATAATGGCGCTGGCAAGCAAATTAATCAAAATAAAAAGCAAACCTAAACCCGGCATGACCAAAATTTGATACCACGGACCGATTAAATCAATGCCATAATAAATATTGTAATGCAAAGGTACTGATTCGGAAAAATTTTTAAATTGCCAAATCAACCCAAGCCACAAAATGAAATTAGCTACAATACTAAAAATCAAATTGGTTTTTATGATTCGATCGCGCCAATAAGAATCAAAAAGAATTGGATTGTAATGTTGATTAAACATAATAAAAACTGGCAATTAATTTTAATAACTATATGTTTAATAATAACAATTATTTCCAATTTTGTCCATTTGAATTATTTAAAAAATAAACCAGTCAGGATTAAAATGATTTTTCCCAACCTAACCGATTTTTAATCCCAATAAAACGGACAAAATTAAGCCATCAGCCAAACCTAGTCTAAAAACTTTTTAAAAAATTAATTTTGTGTTATAATAAAGACTGTCTAACCCTTAAGCTAAAACAAAATGTTTAGCGAAAATCAGCTGGAAGATATTTTATTAAAAACCAATACCATCGGTAAAACCGAACTTGATTTATACTTAGAAGAAGCTAAAAAAAGAAACCAAGGCCTGGAGCAATATTTAACCGGCCAAAAAATAATCAATGAGGAACGGCTTTATCAGGCCGCCGGCCAATTTTTTAACGTCAGTTTTGTTAACTTGAAAAATGAAAATATCCGCAAGGATATTCTTTTTCTTATTCCCGAGCCAATCGCTACCACCCATAAAGTCGTCGCTTTTGACAAAACCGACACCGAGCTTAAAATTGCCGCTCTTAATCCCGAGGATTTACAAATTTTTGAATTTTTAGGCAAAAAAACCGGTTTGGAAATTAAGGTTTTTTTAACTACCCCAGACAGCATCAATGAGGCTTTAAAAAATTACCACAAGGGACTTAAAGCCGAATTTCAAGAATTGACCAAAGAAAAAGAAACAACCGAAGAAACCGATCCGGGCGCTAAATTAAAAGAACTGGCTCATGATTTACCGGTCATTAGAATCGTTGACACCTTGCTTGAATATGCCATTTTTGAAAATGCTTCGGATATTCACATTGAACCGACGGAAAAAGAAGTGGCGGCTCGCTACCGAATTGATGGCGTTTTAAGAAATGTTATGACTTTGCCTAAATCGGTTCACGCCGGCATCGTGGCCAGAATAAAAATCCTTTCCAATCTGAAATTGGACGAGCATCGCTTGCCGCAAGACAGCCGATTCAAAATTACCACCAATGATTACAGTGTTTCTTTTAGGGTTTCAATTATTCCAACCTATGACGGTGAAAAAATCGTTTTGCGTGCCCTAAACGAGCAAACCGGTATTATCAGTTTGGAACAACTGGGTTTTCAAAAAGACAACTTAGAAAAAATCAGAAGAAACATTAAAAAACCTCACGGCATGGTTTTGGTCACCGGTCCGACCGGTTCAGGTAAAACTACTACGCTTTATTCAATTCTTAATATTTTAAACCGACCGGAAGTAAATATTACCACCATCGAAGATCCGATTGAATACCGCATCCCCGGTTTAAACCAAAGTCAGGTTAATCCAAAAATCGGTTACACTTTTGCCGCCGGTTTAAGAGCATTTTTGCGCCAAGATCCGAATATTATCATGGTTGGTGAAATCCGCGACTTGGAAACAGCCGAAATTGCAATTAACGCCGCTTTGACCGGCCACTTAGTGCTTTCAACCCTACACACCAATGATGCACCAACCACCCTGCCCCGTTTAAGCGAAATGGGTGTGCCGGCATTTTTGGTTTCTTCAACTTGCAATGTCATTATTGCACAAAGATTGGTTCGAAAAATTTGCCAAGAATGCATTGAAAGCTACACTTTAACCAAAGTTGAACTGGATAAGCTGGAAAAACAAATTAATCTTCAGTCAATTCTTGAAACGTTAGAAAAACAAGGTATCACCACCAAAAAACAAAGTAAAGATTCATTGCTTTTTTACCGCGGCAAAGGCTGTAAAAAATGCGATAAAACCGGTTACAAAGGCAGAATTGGTATTTATGAAGTGCTCGAAATTACACCGGAAATTGGCGATTTATTACTCAAAGGTGCTTCCGCTGGCGAAATTGAAAAAATGGCAAAATCTCAAGGCATGATTAGCATCCTCGAAGACGGCTTTATTAAAGCCAAAACCGGCATTACCACCATTGAAGAAATTTTACGCGTCACCAAGGATTAAAAAATTATAAAATTAATAAAAAAATAAAAAATGGCAACCAATGAAAAATCGGAAAAAATTAGTTTTTTGGAAAAACTAAAAATGCCGAGTAGGATTTCTTTGTCTCAAAAAATCTTTTTCGTTCAACAGCTGGGCGTAATGCTTAAAGCGGGTATTTCTTTATCAACTGCCTTAAAAACTTTAGCCGATCAATCCAGCTCCAAAAATTTTAAAACTATTTTGGTCGACCTGCAAACCAATGTCGAAAAAGGTAATTTACTTTCCAGGGGTTTGGAAAAATACAAAAAAATATTTGGCGAATTATTTATCAACATGATTAAAGCCGGTGAAACTTCCGGTAAACTTGAAGAGGTGCTAAAGCAGCTCTTTATTCAGATGAAAAAAGATCATGCAATTATTGCCAAAATAAAAAGCGCTATGATTTATCCGGCGATTGTTATTGCCATGATGGTGGTAATCGGTATTTTAATGTTAGTTTATGTCATTCCGACAATCTCTGGGGTTTTTAAAGAAATTAATGTTCCCCTGCCACTGGCAACCAGGGTTTTAATTGCTGTCAGTGAATTTTCGGTCAAATACGGAATTTTTCTTTTAGCCGGCTTTATCGCTTTTGTTATAATCTTTGGCCGAATTATAACTTTACCTAAAGGTAAACGCCAGTTTAACAAAGCACTTTTGGCTTTGCCAATTATCGGACCGATTATCAAAAAAGTGAATATCGCTCGCTTTTGCCGAACTTTAAGCTCACTGCTTAAAACCGACATTCCCATTGTCCAATCTTTTGAAATCACGGCCAAAGTTTTAGGCAATGCTGTTTATCAAGACGCTTTAATGGATGCAAAAGAAAAAATCAAAAAAGGGGTAAATATCCAGGTCTCTTTGAATCCTTACCCAAAATTATTTCCGCCAGTGATTTTACAAATGGTTGCCGTCGGTGAAGAGACTGGATCTTTGGATACTATCCTGGAAGAATCGGCAATTTTTTATGAGGAAGAAGTTGACCAAACCATGACCAATCTGCCTTCAATTTTAGAGCCGGTTTTAATGGTGATTTTAGGCGTAGCCGTAGCAGGAATGGCTGTGGCCGTAATTATGCCGATGTACTCTTTAAGCCAATCAATATAATGGCGGTACCCCGAATAAAAAATCAAAACGGCTTCACCCTGGCTGAATTATTGGTAGTTTTAGGAATTATTGTTTTAATTTCTCTTATTACCATTCCTTTATTATCTAGATATCAAAAAACCACTAAGCTAAAAAGTGAAGCACGGGTTTTAGTTACCAATCTAAGGTTAACCCAACAATATGCCATAACTGAACAAATAATCTACAAACTTAAATTTTTTCCCCAAACTAAAAGTTACGAATTGATCAATACAAAAACCAACACTACCATTAAAAATATAACCATGGATGATGAGATAACCATTTCTCAAATTAGCGATCTGACTGATAATTCTGTTCAATTTAATCCTACCGGCGCCGCTTTGGAAAGCGGTACCATTTACCTGACTAATACCCAACATTCGACATCAACAATTCAAGTTAAGCCATCAGGTTTTATTGACATAACCGACTAATTAAATATGGAAAAAATAACCCAAAAAAAAGGATTTAGTCTAATTGAGGCAACGGTTTCAATTATGATTTTAGCCATTGGTTTACTGGCTGTGATGAACTTTTTCCCTTTTGCTATAAAAATATTCAGTGATTCTCAAAACCAAACTATTGCCTCAAATATTGCCCTGGCCAAGATTGAAGAGCTTAGATCATTAAACTATGACCAAATAACTGTCGGCACCATTGAAACAAAACAGAGAATTTCTAATGACCCAAGCAGTTACCTTTATGATTACTGGCGAGAAACCACCGTCCAAACCATTGATTCAAATTTTAGCAATAGCGCCACTGACCTGGGTTTAAAAAAAATTACCGTCAAAGTTTTTTGGGATTCGCCAATCAGCAAAAATGAGAAATTCATCCAAATATTATCAACTGCTTCCAACTATTAAAAATTATGAAAAATCAAAAAAATTATGGTTTCACTTTAAATGAGGTTTTGGTCGCCATAATCATTGGCTCACTGATTACTATTTTGGTTGGTTCAACTTTTGTCCTTAATCAAAGAGTTTTTCGCAAAAATAACTTAAAAACCGAACTGGTTCAAAATTCTCGCATCACTTTGGATTTAATGTCCAGAGAGATCAGACAGGCCCAAGAGATAGTCACTGCCTTGCCGGCCAATAATTCTAATCCAAGCTTAATCGCCCATCAGCTACAGTTTCAAGACGGCCATGTTACCTCCCAAATCCAATATATCCGCTACTACCTTGAAAACAGCGACCTTAAGCGACAAATCATTATTTACTACTTTGATACCGATCCAGCCAATTATGTTTACTGGAACGACATTAATCCTTTCGGCTCACCCCAACAACAAATTTTGGAAGATAAAATTATTGGGGAAAATTTTTCCAACATTAATTTTTATGGCCAGGATGTAATCAATATTGATTTAATATTAAACAAACAAGGCGAACATATTGAAATGAAATCAATTATTAAGCCACGAAATATTTAAATAATATGCAAAAAATAAAAAATGGCGGTTTCGTTTTAATCTTATCGGTTGTAACGCTGTCCTCTCTTTTAATTTTGGGTTCATATTTACTTTCAGTATCTATTTCAGAAAACAAAATTTCGAATGTTGAATTTTTAGCAACAAAAAATTATTATATTGCCGAAGCCGGTATCAATGAAATGCTTTGGAAAATAAAAAATGACACCTCGACCAGAGAGGCTTTTTTGGCAGGCAATCTCGGTACGGCAAATGATATAAATAAAACTAATGTTTTTAACGATCCTAATGCCAGTTATACCGTAACGGCTATAAACACAGTCACGGCTGAAGCTTGGATCACTGCGACTTCGACCTATCAAATTGGCAATAACATATCCCAAAGGGTAGTAAAATCATACATCACCAAAGCAACAGGAACTGGCCAAGACTGGAATTTTACCCTATTTGCCGGCGGCCGCGGCTCTCAACAAAATGGTAATTTTACCTTCACCGGTTCGGGAATTGTTCTCACTTCCAACGGCGGACGACTTCATGCCAATCAGGTTTTTAAAGTTCAGGGTTGCGAAGTGGTAATTAATAATGGTGCAGTCACCTCCAGCAATAATATCAATACTGTTGCCGGTGGTCGATTGACTCTTAATAACAGCTACCAGAGTGCTCCTACTAGCACAATTGATGTTTTGCAAATTGATTTTGACTCCGACGATCCAAACTCATGGAAAAATAGAGCCACTGCCACCTATACTCAAAGTCAATTCAATAACTTGCCCAGCAACACCGTTTTAAACGGAATTATTTATGTTACTGGCAGCCCTTCGATTACTGGAAAAAATTTAACCGTAAACGGAGTTTTGGTCGCCACCGGTAATATTAGCATCACCAGTGCCGGCAGCAACCTAACTGTTAATTCCGATTCGGTATACGGTGGCGGGATTTTAGCAAAAAATAATCTTACTATTACTGCTGCCGGCGGCAATGTTGAAGTTGATGGATTAATTTATTCAGGTAACAATCTTCAAATTACCAGTGCTGGGACTAACTTTGTTATTAATGGCGGAATGGCTGGATTTGACGCCAGAATAACAGCCAGTGGCGGATCGATTATTTTAAATTCGGCACCCCAAAACATTTCACCAGTAATAAATCCCATCTATAATCCTTCAGCACCCTTGATTCAAATTGATCACTGGGAAGAACAATATTAGTTTGTGGATTATTAATAAAATTGATATAATCAAAGAGTATTTGAAAAAAATATCTAGAAAATATGATTTTTAATTTAAATAAAAATATTTTTGGTCTAGACATTAGCGATCGGGCTTTACGACTTGTTCAATTAAAAAAACAAGGTAAAAAAAATATCCTTGTCTCCTATAATGACCTGGAAATCCCGGAAAAAATAATAGTTGGCGGCGAAATCAAGGAGGAAGAAGAGCTTGCAAAACTAATCAGCCAATTAATAAAAACCGTAAGAGGCAAAAAAATCAATAGCAAGGAAGTAATTACAGTTCTACCTGAGTCTAAAACCTTTATTAAGGTAATTCAAGTAAAATCGACTGGCAAAGAAAATCTTCCTAATTTAATCAAGGAAGAAATAAAGAATCACATACCCTTGAGCGCTGATGAAATTTATTTGGATTGGCAGATACTGGGTCAACCAAACGAAATGACCAATTTATTAATCGGTGCAGCGCCCAGAGCCATAGTTGACTCTTATTATTCAGCAATTGAAAAGGCCGGGCTGATACCTTATGTTTTTGAAATTGAAGCTGACGCTATTATGCGTAGTCTAACCACCAAAGATGACTCTGCCACAAAAATGATTATTGATTTAGGCGCAGTCAGAACTGGATTAATAATCTATGATCATAAAACCGTTCAATTTACAGCCAGCCTGTCAATCTCTGGAATTAAAATCACCGAAACCATAGCCAATACCTTAAATCTTAATCCTAAGGAGGCCGAAAAAGCCAAAATCATCTGCGGCCTTAATCCCCAAAAATGTGAAGGAGCTTTATTAAAAATCCTGCTCAAACCAATTGATGATTTAATTGCTCAAATTGAAAAAACAATAACTATCTACCAATCCAACTTTCCTGAAAGCAACCCAATATCAAAAATTATTCTTTGCGGCGGCGGAGCAAATCTTTCCAATATTGACAAAATCCTATCAGAAAAATTAAAGTTGCCGGTTGAAATAGGCAATCCCCTGATCAATATTTCCGAAACAAAAAAAATATTTATCCCTACCAAAAACATTTTATCTTATTCCACAGCAATTGGTTTAGCCCTGAGAGCTTTTCAAAAAAAGATCTAGTATGACTTCTTTAAATTTAATACCACCCGAAAAAAAAGAAGAACTGCGACTAGCGCAGCTTTATAAAGTAATTAAAGATTTAATCATCTTAATTTTATTTATTACCACGATTGTTGCCATAATTCTTTCCTTAACTAAACTACTTTTACAGAATTATTTCACTCAGGTTGTCGAACAAACAACAATGACTACAAAGTATGCCAATATTTTTAACGGCGATTTAAAAAAATTCAACCAATACGTAGCGGCCGTTGATAAAATCCAAAAAGATTATACCCCTTGGCCCAAATTTTTTATTAAATTCTCCAGTTTAGTGCCGGATGGAATTAAAATCTATAGTTTAACAATAAACGATACAAAAATTTTAATCACTGGACTGGCCCAATCGCGAAATCAGCTTCTTGAATTCAAAAATAATTTAGAGTCTTCCGCTATGCTTACCGAGGTTACTTTACCCATCGAGGATTTGCTGGAAAAAGAAAATATTAATTTTAATGTTAAGGCAGTTATCAAGACAGATGAACTAAAAAATTATGACGATTAGAAAAAAAATAATAATTTCAATCATTATTATTTTAAGTACCACTTTTTTAATAATTTATTTAATTATTTTACCGACCGTAAAAGATATTTTAGAAATAAACAAGCTGGTTTATGCCGAACGGGTTGATTTGGAAAAAAAATATGAGCGTGGGCAACTTTTAAGAAAAACTATCGAGGACTTTCAAAAAATTAAACCTCAAGAAAATAGATTAATAAGTGTTTTTGTCATTGAAAGCAAAGAATTGGAATTTATTACAACCTTAGAAAAAATTTCCAACACTCAACAGCTGGATCAAAAAATTTACCTTAAATCTGCTGTAAAAACCAAAGACAAAGAAGAAATATACGATTCTCTACCGGTCGAGATTGCAATTAAAGGAAATTTTACCGGAATCCTGAAATATCTTAATGATTTAGAAAAATTAAATTATTACTTTAATATTTCGACAATCAATATCGGAACAGAAGATGGCAGTGAATCCGTTTCGGCAAATCTTAAAGGAAAAATTTATATCCTAGCTAACGCCGAAAAAAATAAACAATAGCTATGAAAATAAAATTACCTAAGTTAAAAATTTTCCAACTTTTTCTTTCTCTAAAATATGTTTATAGTTTAGTAGCTATTATTATTTTACTTGTATCAGCTGCACTGGGATCTTTTTTGTACAAAAATGTCTATCAAACAATCACCCAATCTAACGAAATAATACTTTTAAGACAAGAAGTTGCTCCGGACAGAATTAACATGGCCAAGGTAAATAGCGTTTTAGAATCTTTTGATAAAAAAATCTCGGGCCTAGTCGAAACGGACTGGTCAAAAATC
>Ga0172379_10002849_pt1 | contig 29210 bp, 27 predicted proteins | sample GrowelOW334metaG_FD_119756 | JGI IMG/M metagenome (GOLD analysis project Ga0172379, IMG submission 119756) | Groundwater microbial communities from an aquifer near a municipal landfill in Southern Ontario, Canada - Groundwater well OW334 metaG | ecosystem: Environmental > Aquatic > Deep...
CAAAACGCCCGCCGAGGCGTTCATGCAAGAGCTCAAAAAACAAAAATGCCACGAGGATGTGGTATTATTACAAGAGAAAGTATTAATTTGATTTTGCGGTCGGATTGAGGGGTGCGGGTAGGCATTCCTCCATAAAAAAACAATACAACATAAATATGTCATTGTCAATGATTTTTTCGGCAACTCCTTGCCGGGGCGGCAAATTTTGCAAGGATTCATCTTGGCCGTATCCGCCGGTCGGCGAAGGCAAATTGAATCCTTATGAAATTTGCGGCGGGAAACCGCGAGCATCAACCGCCCCGGCGAGCGATTTTGCGGAATTTGCTTGCGCGAAAGGCGAGAATTTGTTAGAAATATATTGGAAGCGGCGCAAAATCTAAAACACGGGGGCGTGGTGAAGTGGTATCATAAGGATCTCCAAAATCTTTGTCTCTGGTTCGAATCCAGGCGCCCCCGCAAAAAAAACTTGACAATGCCATATAAATATGGCATTATTTTGTTTAGTAAAACGGATGCGAAAACCGTTTTAAGGGGCATTTTTAATGAGAAATAGAACACCGCGTGTAGTTATAAACCCAGATGAGGATGGAAGTCCAGACGTAAGAAATTATTCTTTGACGGTAGAATTGCTACGAGCGATAGGTCGCAATCTTGTAATTGACCTTGAAAGGTCAACTCCAAAAAAAGAGCCTTCTCAAATGTTAACAGCGTACGGGGCTAGGTTAATGGAGCTAACTAAGGTCAGAGGAATTGCTTCTATTGAAGTGGGCAGATTTAGCGTAACTATAAAAAGATTTCCTGCTTTCGGCTGGGAAACGATTCAGCCACACATAATAGATATACTGGCAACCTGCTTCGAAGACCCTGCTAACGTGCAAGCAATAGATAGAACTGTCAAAGGAGAATATGACTATGGAGTCTTGAAGGATTTCATGACTTCATAATCCTAAAACAAGCTATGAAGGCAAAATCGCTTTCATAGCTTTACTGTTTTAACAAAACAATTTTAGGCATAAATGTTTGTGTATTTTTTCAAATCTGGAATATAAACCAACTTATTCTGCTTCTCAAAAATAGTTCTAACGCTGTTCACGAGTGTCCGCCTTTTGCAAATTTAAAACGTCCAGAAACGGGTGATTTTGGTTTATGTCTGGGAATAGAAAGAATAACAGCGGAAAGATTGTTTATCCTTAATTTTACAAAAAGCAGGCACTCCGGGGTTTTAATGCGTTGACACTAAATTACATGGCGTAGTATTATGTGTTTATAAGTTAATCTTTGTAAAAAATATGCCAAAAGAATCAATGGAAAAAGAAATTTTAGACAATGATGGTTTGACAGAAATAGATTTAACAAAAGAAGGGCTAGTTAATAGCGACCTTGATTCTGCCATAAAGGCTAAATCTATCGAGGCAGCCAGCAGGAAAGGAGTAGCCGCCAGATTAAAGGAATTGAAAGCAAAATTCGATAATCACATTGAAGAAAAGCGCAAAGAAAATCGCATAAAATCGGAAGAGCTCGATAGGCAAATAGCATTAAGCAAAGAAGGAAAAAGCGAGTTAAATGATCCGTTAAAAGAACCGCAAGCAGAAAAATCGGATAAAATAAATTTCTTTCCCGATGTGGATGAAACAACCAAAAGAACGAACGCAGAGCTAAAGGGAGGGGAAAAACAATTTTTTAATGATGTGGTAAATGGGAAGCCGGATAATTCGATTTAATTGTGCAGTTTGTTTTGTTTTCATGGAAGACTTGGGTTTTTGCATTGTCTAATGTTTTCGCAAAAGTTTAACAATACTGCATTTATGTGGTATTGTTTTGAAATTACAGCAAATTCTGCCCGCACCCCTCAATTGCAACTTTGGCGCGGGTTTTTGCTAATTTTTCTGCCAGGACGATTATATGCCGGGTTTGCTTTTATTTTTAGATGTGTTAATTGTGGCTTAAGGAGGTAACCCTAGATGAGTGGATCAAAGGACTTGGGGTTCGGTGAAGTCCGGGACTATCGGATATCGGACCATAGGATAAGGATAACGGGGTTCAGCCCCTTAAGAATTTTAATTCTGGCAAGCGCTTTAGTAGCCCTCATCATTCTCGCAATCATGAAATAATGGTCTGCGGGATGGATATTCGGGCTATTTTTTGAATATACTCAGCTATTCGATAAAATCGGGTTATTAAGAACTCTAAGTTGTGCGAGTCGACGCGTCTATGCCGCCTTTTCCAAAATCACAATTTTGGAAATCAAGTCGACGCGGCAAATACAGAGCTTATGAATTCAAAAAATACCTGAAATGACGAACGCTTGATTGATCCGCCGGCCCAAGGCGGATTTAGCTATACAAAAATTTTTGTTTCTGGCAAAATTATTTTAAACCAGATATTATCGTTGCGCTGCAGGTTTTGGCGAGGCGAACGCCGGTTCCCGCAGGCGGTAATATGGGAATTGCGGCAGGTAACATTCAGGTAGCAGGCCTTAATTAAAAATAACATTGCCGGGTAATGCCGGTAAAAATTATGATAAAAGAAAACAGCGGCCGCCTTGAAGGTGAGATGTCCGGCGAAGTAGAAGAATTTGTTAATAAATTACAGGAAATTGAAGAATTATTGATCAATTGCCGGACGCCGGATGATGAAATTACGCTGACAAATCTTTTTGAAGGATTGAATACGCGCATCTGTTTGAATGGCAAGCTGCTCGATGAAATTGAGGGGAATGATGATGTTTGGAACCGCTTTAAGCAGGCAGAAGATGATTTTAAGGCGATCAGGAAGAGGAATCAAGGGGTCGGCGCATCAGAGGCGGCCGAGGCATAAGGCCACAATAGAGTTGTTCTTGGGTAACCCCGCGTAAGCGGGGTTTTGCATTTTTGGCGCCAATGGTATAATGATTTAACTTCATTTAAAGAAATTTTATGGAAAATATTGGTGGAATGCCGAGTTTTGAAGATAGGGAATCAAGCGAGGCAGAACAAAGTGTTGCCCGCATTTTGAAGCGAGCCGGACAGGAGTCGGAAATGGGCAATCATGAAGAGGTTTGGGAATGGCTGGAAATGGCGGCAAGGTTAGCAGCGGAAGCGGGAGAAGATATTGGCGAAGAAACTCACGAACAGATTTCGGAGACCAGGGAGAAGCTCATTGCCAGAATGAGGCCGCAAGCTGATTTTTCGGTTGCCGGTGATGCAGACCAAATAAAGGCAAAGTCCGCGGATTTTTTAAAAAAGTGCGAAAATTTTGAATTACGTACGCATAGTGAAGATTTTACCGATGACCGCGAATTGGTAGTAAAGTTTGTTAAGGGAGATAGCCTTAAAAACGAGGAGTCGAACAGAATAAATAAACTGCGGCGCGAATGGTGGAGGGCGGAAAAAGGGGCGCATCCATCTTGCGCAGACAATGAGGCGAAAAAAAGTTACCTGGAAGAAGAATACGGATCAATCTCCCAGGGATGCAAAAACAGGATAAAAATAACTAATATCCTGAAAGATCAAAAACATGTGAGTTTGGAAGAAATGAAAGAAGAATCGAAAAAGAAAAATCCGGATGAAATGGTTAATCTATGGTCTTTAAAGAATCCCCAAGCAGTAGAATTGAAAAAACAGTTGGAAGCCGGTTATCCCGGCCAGGTTGAGGCGATCGAGGCGTTGTTTGGAATAGGCAATTTTTTTGATAATGAAAAGGCGTTAGATGAGGAAGGGTGGACCGAAGCCGGAAAACAACTAGTCCAAGAAATAACCGCGTATCGTTTTCTGTTGACCGACCTGATAATAAAAAATACCCATAATGAAGGATTCGTGGAAAATTTTTGGCAGACCATGTCTGGAGTTGCCAAGCAATCCGGCGAAGAAAGGCCATTTGAAAGTTTGAGGGATAGTACTCTAAGCCAGGCGGCGGTTTTCCGCGCTTTGGAGATTTTGGGTTTCAAGCCTAAACTTTCCCATCCCCGGGCGGATGCCTTCGGAGCGAGCGATTTGGTATTGGGAGATGACGTGGTGCAGGTGGTCGGTCTTGGAGAGGAACAGGGCATGCTTGCGGATTATATCGCTTTCCCGGGCGTGGAGGCAGTGGAGAAAGACGGCGAGACGACCTATGTGAGTGATTTTATTACCGCCAAAGCCCAAAAATTTGCAAGGAAGGCTTCATCTTATGACAAAAATATCAAAAGAGGGCTGATGGTCGGGGTTTCCATTAACCAGATAAAAGAAACCGGCGAGCCCGACGAAGAGTTTATCCAATTTTTAGCGAATAAGCTCGGAGTTAAATATGAAAAAAATGCTTGAACCCGGAACGAGGCGGAGGTTGGCTGGTTGATTGTTGCATAATTTGCCAATAAGTATAGCAAATAAATTAATCTAAATAATTCCGGCCGGGACAGCGGCCGGAAACATAAAATGTCCATAGATAATCAAGGAGAAGCGGCAATCATGGGTGATGGGGATGGGGAAATTACGGAGACCGAGATTGTTGCCGATTCTACGGAAGGGGTAATCGATATGGAAACTGAAGTTCCAAGCCCGGAAGCAGCGGCTGGGAACGAAGAAGCGGAAAAAAGTTACGCAGACAGGATAACAGTGCAGATGATTAACGAAAAGTTTTACAGAACTTCAGAAAATGATAGCAGGGACGTGGTAACCCATGAAAAATTTATAGCAAAAGATGAAAGGGGCAGTTTTGCAGAGGGTTTAACCGAGCAGGGGGCCAAGCTTAATCTGATGGCGGGCCGTCCAAGCATCTCTACAAATTTAGAAACTGCGTTTCTCGAAGCTCAAGAGTTGGAAAAGAACCGCGAAGAAATAACGATAAAATACGAAGAAAGCATGCGTGCGGCGGAAACAGCAAAATTGTTGCCGAGGGATACCGCGAATGAAGCGAGCGGAAAAGCTAGATCGGAGGAAAGAACTGGCCGTTTAAATTTTTTAAGGACGGCTATAAAAAGAATTAGGCAATAAATAATGGGAACGGTTTTTTAAATAATCAAAAGCCGCGGCTTTTGATTATTGGGGCGGGATGGGGTAAAATTAATTAATGAGCGAGTTTAACTTGGCGGATTATTTATACGCGGCGGTTTCACGTGCGGGTGGTTCCGGGCCGGATGTTGTCGCGGCCGCGGAAGACATGGTCCGGCCCTATTTGCTTGCGGCCGCCGGAGTTTTTGCGATATTGGCGATTTTGTATTTTTTTTACCGCCGGTGGCAGTCAAAGCAAAATTTCCGCTTATCGATGGATATGGTTTTGTTGTCGGTGAAGATTCCCAATAAATCCACCGAAGAAATCCAGCAGGCCGGCAAACAGGAAAAAGACTATATCAAAGTGATGGAGGATTTTTACTCCAACCTGGTTTCCTTGAAGCCCAAGGGAATGCTGGGCGCCAAGCCATGGATTACATTCGAGTTGGCAAAGATCCGGGGGGAAATTTGTTTTTTTGTGGCCATGCCGAAAAGATACGAGGGTTTTATCGAAAAAAGGATAAACAGTCTTTATCCGGATGCCCAGATCGAAAAGAGCAAGGATTTCAATATTTTTGGTTATAAGGAAGAAGTGCGTTGCGGGTATGTCAAAACCGTGAAGCCGGTATTTTTGCCGTTAAAAACATATAACTTTATCGAGGTTGATCCGTTATCGAGCATTACGAATACCTTGACCAAGCTTGGAGAACGGGAAGAGGCGGTGGTGCAAATATCGCTGCAAAATACATCCGAAGACTGGCACGTCCGCGCCCGGGAGGTCGTCAAACAAATGCGAAAGGGGAAAAATTTCCGCCAAGCTTTGGACGCGACAAGTTTTTTGCACAGTGCCGCGGTTAATAATGACGATGCCGAAAACCAGCAATATCAAAACCAGATACAAGGCGAAGAGGAGCTTATCAAGGAAATGGAAAATAAGCTTGCCCGGCACAATTTCGCGGCCAATATCCGCATCGTGGTTTCGATCAAGGATAAAACGCGAAGTGAAGACGTGTTCAACCAGCTTAGCGGCACGTTCGACCAATTTTCCGCGCCCAACCTGAATAAATTCCATACTTTTGCCAAGACCGGACATGCGGCAAGCAATCTTATAAAAGATTATATTTTCCGCAGTTTCAACCGCGGCCAGGAATCGGTGCTGAGCACGGAAGAGCTGGCGAGCGTTTTCCATTTCCCGACGCCGTTTCTGAAAACTCCCAATGTCAAGATTCTGAATTCAAAGCATGCGCCGGCGCCAATGAACATATTGCCGGAGGGACTGCTTTTGGGATTTAACGAATACCGCGGGGAGAAAAAGGACGTGCGTATGGGCTTGGGCGACCGCCGCCGCCATTTGTATGTCATCGGACAAACCGGTACGGGCAAATCGGCGTTTTTGTCGAATTTGATCGAGCAGGATGTTGCCAATGGCGATGGCGTGGGGATATTGGATCCGCATGGAGATCTTATCGATGACATACTCGGCAAAATTCCCAATGAGCGCCTCGATGATGTGATGGTTTTTGACCCGTCAAATCTGGAATATTCGATCGGTTTGAATATGCTGGAGTACGACCGTAAATTCCCGGAGCAGAAAACTTTTATCATCAACGAATTCATCAAGATATTTGATAAATTATACGATCTGAAAACGACCGGCGGGCCGATGTTTGAGCAATATACGCGCAACGCCTTGATGCTTTTGATGGACGATCCCGATGAAACTTACACATTGATGGAGGTGCCCAAAGTCCTGGCCGATAAGGATTTCCGGCGTTATCTTTTGGCAAAATGCCGCAATATCCTGGTCAAGGAATTTTGGGAAAAGCAGGCCGAGGTGGCCGGCGGCGAGGCGTCCTTGAAAAACATGGTGCCTTATATCACTTCCAAATTCGATACGTTCATTTCCAATGATTACATGCGGCCGATCATCGGGCAGACCAAGAGTACGTTCAAGTTCCGGGATATTTTGGACCAAAAAAAGATATTTTTGGTCAATTTGAGCAAGGGCCGCTTGGGCGAGATCAACAGTTCGCTTCTTGGCTTGATTATTACCAGCAAACTTGCGATCGCGGCTTTTTCGCGGGTGGACACCGCCGAAGCCGACCGCAAGGATTTTTATCTGTATCTGGATGAATTCCAGAATTTTGCCACGGACACGATTTCAACGATTTTGTCCGAGGCCCGAAAGTATAAGCTCTGCCTGACGATTTCCCATCAATTCATCGGCCAACTAACAGATGAGATTCGCGACAGCGTTTTTGGCAATGTGGGTACGGTCATATCTTTCCGCGTGGGTGTTGAGGACGCGGAGTTTTTGGCTAAACAATTCGACCCGGTGTTCAATTCGCAGGATTTGAACCGCCTTGAAAATTACAACGCGTACGTTAGAATGTTGGTAAACGGCCAGGTATCGTTGCCGTTCAATATCAAGAGTTATCCGCCCGGAGAGTCCGATCGAGAGAGGATGGCCAATATCAAAGAATATTACGCTCTGAAGGAGGGCCGCGAGCATGATGTTGTGGAACGGGAAATTGTCGAGAGGCGCAGAAGCTACGCGACTGTCGCGCCGACACCTTCCGTGCCAGTGCCGAAATTGTAAAAAGATAATACCGATATAACATTTATGGCAGATCAAAAACCAAAACCAATTGTGCCGGAATTTCCCAAACAGGCCGAAACCGAAATTAAAAAAACGGCATCGGAAAGCGAAAATTTTGAAATTCTTGAAAAAGTAGCCGAATCGGAATCAAAAAAAGAAGAGCAGCTTATCGACGAATTAGCCGAACTTAAGCTCAAAATGAGCGGTGCCGCGCCTTCGGCAGGTGTTTCAGGCGCCGTGGCGGCGCTTGATGAGGATATCGAACAAAAGAAAGAAAGGATCATCGGGAATTTTGTCAGAGCGGCCCAAGCTTCCAATTTCAGCGACGGAGAAGTAACGCACGTAATGGGTATCGCCGAAAGGTACATAAGAAGGGATTATCCCGATATCGCCGACGAGATCCACGACCGAGTTATCCAGGCCCGCGAAGAATCGCGCGATGGAAAATAATTTAATTTTTTCAAAAACAGGGTTCTATGAGAATCCTGTTTTTGTTTTATTTTGTGATGTATAATATATAAAAGCGGATTATCATATAATACCGTAATTTCAAGTTATGAAATTCAATAAAAAAATAATTATAATTTTTGCAGTTGCCTTGGTGTTGATCGTGGTTATTTATTTTTTACAAAAACCAAAAGCTGCGCTTTATAAAACAGAAAAAGTGACGCGCGGGGCGATCACGCAGGAAATCGCCGAAACCGGAACGGTTAAGAAGGGTGAAGAAATCAATTTGAATTTCAAGAGCGCGGGAACGGTCGCCCAGGTTTTTGTTGCGACCGGCCAGGCCGTAGTTGCGGGACAGCTTCTGGCGGAAATGGACACGCGCCAGCTTGAGATCCAACTGTCGCAGGCCCGGGCAAATCTTTCGCTTTACCGGGCGCAGTTTGAAAAATTAAAAAACGGCGCCGGGGTCGAGGATATTTCGATCGGCCGGACCGCGGTGCAAAATGCCCAGGCCAATCTTGAGAGTGCCCAGGCTGCTTTTGACAATGCGCGTGAAAATGCGGAGCAGAAAATGGCCAGTGCTTATAAGAGCGCGTCCGATGCGTTGAGCAGTGCTTACGCTAAAGCGTTTAACGCGTTGAATTTTGCCAACCTGGTGCAAAGAACTTATTTTGTTCCGCAGGACGATGATTCTATCCATGTTTGGGAAACCACGCAAAAAATGGCGATCGCGGCCGATAAAATAAAATCATCGCTCGATTTGTCGCAAATGAGCATCTCAACCGGCAGTTTTGACAATGTCTTATCGGTATCGTTGGATCAGCTGTCTGTGATCGATAACGGGTTGAGGGATATCCGCTCGATTTGCGAAAAGAAAGCATGGCGCGATATCGTAACGGCGGCCGATAAAAATAGTTTGGACACACATCGGGATTACATCGTTGCCGCAATCACGGCGATCAATTCCAGCCGCCAAAACATCACTTTGCAAAAAAACACCAATGATTCCGCGGTAAATGCCGCGCAGGCCGCGGTTACGGCCGCATCCGGGGCTTTAAAAACCGCCCAAGAACAATTGGGAAAGACGGTTGCCAATCCTCGTTCGGAAGATATGGCGGTGCTTGAGGCGCAAATCGAGCAGGCGGTGTCCCAGGTTGATTTGCTGGAGCTGCAGATTGAGGATGGCCAATTGAAATCACCGCTTGCGGGGCAAGCCGCGCAGGTGAATATCGAGGCGGGAGAAACCGTGTTGCCGTCTGGAGTGTCGGCAATCGTTGTTTTGCCGGACAACCCTTACCAGGTCGAGGTTGATGTTTATGAAGAAGACGTTGCCAATGAAAAAGTTGGGAATCGGGCTCGCATAACACCTGTGGCGCAACCGGACGCGGTTTATGAAGGCAGCGTGGTTTCTATCGATCCGGTGGGCAAGTTGATAAACGGTGTTGTTTATTATTCGACCAAAATTGGATTTGATGCTCCTCCGGTCGGATTGAAGCCGGAAATGACCGCCGATGTGGTAATCGTGACCGCCCAGAGCGATAACGCTTTGTTGGTGTCCGAGGGCGCGGTATTGAAAAACGACCAAGGTTATTATGTGCAAGTTTTGAAAAATGGAAAATCTGAAGATGTCTTGGTTCAAGTCGGTATCAAATCAAAAGGCATGGCTCAAATTGTTTCGGGGGTGGGTGAAGATGCCGAAGTCATTATTCCATAAAAAACAAGATGGCACAGCCGCTGATCAAATTGGAGGACGTTTGGAAAATATATAAACTGGGGAATACCGAGGTCCAATCGTTGAGAGGTGTTGATCTGGAAATACAATCTGGCGGTTTTGTTACGGTTATGGGGCCGTCGGGGTCGGGCAAATCAACATTACTGAATATGATCGGTTTGCTGGATATCCCCACCAGGGGGCGGCTTTTACTGAAAGGCCAAGATGTGGCCAAGCTTTCGGAAAGTGAATTGTCGCAATTGCGCGGCAAAACCATCGGTTTTGTTTTCCAGGAATTCCATTTGCTGTCGCACCTTAAAGCCTGGGAGAACGTGGAATTGCCCATGGTTTTCCAAGGCGTGGCGCAAGCGGTAAGGATTAAGCGCGCCAAGGAATTATTGGAACAGGTAGGGTTAGGGCATCGCGTTGACCATCAATTGGCCGAGCTTTCGATTGGAGAGCGCCAGCGGGTGGCGATTGCGCGCGCGTTCGTTAATGACCCGGAGCTGGTGATTGCTGACGAGCCGACCGGTAATCTTGATTCGGTGAACGGGAAAAAAGTGATGGAAATCCTGACTGACTTCCACGAAAAACTCGGCCGCACGCTTTTAATAGTTACCCATGACCCCACAATAGGCGCCTATGGCCACGAAAGGGTTTTTATCAAAGACGGTCGGTTGGTTAATGAGGCAGAAGCCTTTGGCCGAAAAATCATTTCAAACCCCAAATGAAAATAATGTATGTAATTCAAGTAAAATTTAGTTTTGAATTTAATGTTTTTTAATTTGAGTTATAAGTTATATTCATATTTATTAATTTTAAAGAGCAATGCAGAATTTGTAATGCGGAATGATTTAAAAAAAAAGAAGCTGACTTCTCAAAAAATATTGATAATTACAAAGACCAGGCCTATAGCCCCACAGTACCACTTGCTACCGTCGTTTGCATAAATTGAAAATAATATGGCGGCGAGTGTCGCTGTTAAGACTACAACCATCGTTATATCTGCGAATGGTCCTGATGAAATATCAATATTATGTCCCATTATATTGAACAGTTGCGAGAAAGCTAGCGTTATTGCTTCAGATATAAGAAGCCCAACGATTCCAAAGAGCTTTATCATAATTATCTTATAAAATAAAGTCATTCATCTGTCAATATATGGTTTCCAATTTTAAAGAATACTACAAAATTGCGGCAAGGAATTTAAAGATGAGGTCGCTGCGCTCGTGGCTTACGGTTTTTGGGATTGTCATTGGCGTTTTTTTGATAATTACTTTGTTGTCGTTGTCCGAAGGGATCAAAGATACCATCAATAGGCAGTTGATGTCGCTGGGAGGCAATATGATCTTTGTGATGCCGGGAAGCGAGGATAACCCGCTTTCCGGAATAATGTTCGGCGGCGATAAATTGGAAAAGCAGGATCTGACCGCGATAGAAAAAACCGAGGGCGTCGTTACGGTTTTGCCGGCCTCTTACCAGTCGATTAACACGCGTTTCGGCCAGGAAAACAAATCAATTGTTGTCCAGGGTTTTCCGTTGTTTGAGGGAATGGAGGTGTTGAAAAAATTCCAGGGATGGAGCCTGTCAGACGGGCGCTGGCCTAGCGCCGGACGGAAGGAGGTTGTTGTCGGGACGCAATTAAGCCGGGATATTTTTAAAACCTCGGTTAGGGTTGGCGACGTGCTCAATATTAAGGGTAAAAAATATACGGTAACCGGGACTTTGAACTCATTGGGGTCGAAACAGGACGATAGCGCGGTATTTATGGATATCGGTGAATTTCAGGATTTGGCCGGACAACAAAGGGGAACCGCCCAAATGGCAATGGTGCAGATCGACGAATCGATGGACGCCAATGTTGTGGCGCAAAAAATAAAGGACAGCTTGCGGCGCGTCCAGAGGCGAGCATACGGGTCGGATACCTTGAATTTCGCCGTGATTACGGCGGAAAAGGTGAATGACATCGCCGGCGGGGTGATGGGCGTGATCCAATTCGCGGTGATGGCATTTGCCAGTATTGCCATAATTGTGGGCGGTATCGGCATTACCAACACGATGTACACTTCGGTGCGCGAGCGGACGCGCGAAATCGGTATAATGAAAGCTATCGGCGCGACAAACGGCGCGATTATGGTTATTTTCCTGATCGAGGCGGGAATTATCGGGTTTGGCGGAGGGATTGGCGGTACTATTCTGGGGCTTCTTGTCGCGTGGATTGTGCAAGCCTACGGCCAGGTGCATCCGATGTTCTATTTTACCGCGTCGTTTTCGCCGTGGATAATAATTTTCGGGATGTCGTTTTCGTTTTTTATCGGTTGCATTGCCGGAATATTGCCCGCGCGCCAAGCCGCTCGTCTCCGCCCGATCGATGCGCTGCGGAAATACGAATGAAATCAACCAATAACCAATGCTAGTTTTTAGGTTTACGACTATTGGATTTGGGATATAGAGTCTGTCTGAAAACTCTATTTAACTGCAATTTCCATATTTCGGCTGCGCCAAATTCATCAGTTGTCGGCAGACTTAGCTTAAGTATGCCTTCTCCTTCTTCATTCGGCTCGCTCGAAATCTGAAAATTTCGTTCTGAATAGAGTTTTCAGACAGACTCTTGGGTTGACTCAGTTTGCCAATGCTTATTATTTTCCGTAAAATAAAACAGTGGAGAAAAAATAAATAACTCAAAGGATGGTTCCAAGAGTAATACAAAACAAAAATAAAAGCTGGCTCAAACAGCCGGTCGATAAAAAGTTTGCGATTATATTTTTATCGATCTTTGCGGTACTGGTTGGCATTTATACTTTGGCGATATGCAGATATTTATGCCTATCAACATCGGCGGATGTCAAGTCGCCGGCGGCAAGTGTCGTGCAACTGCCGCCGGAAGCCAAGGAAGCGGAAAAAATCAGTTTAAGGCCTTTTGCTTCCGCAGATGAATTTAAAAGTTATATTGACGACGGGAAGCGCGCCTATGGCGATGGCGTATTCGAAAGCGAGAATTTGAAATTGGAGATTGAAAAGCAGGCGCTTGCAGCCGCAAGTACCGCCAAATCCGCTAAAGCGCCAATAAAGGCGGCGGCTAAAAATGTGGTTTCCGATTCGGTAACGCCGACGGATGCTTTAAAATATTTTTCCTTGGGCGTTCGCCAGGAAAGTGGTTTCACCGACATTATGCAAACCGGGGCGGACAAGATATTTTTTTCACCGGAAAGCCAATCTTACAGTCCTGCTCCGGCTGACCCTGTAACGTCCAAACTCCTTGCTGCCAGGTCCGAGAATAGCGGCGAAACATTGGCCATTGGTTTGCAGCCCGTTGAATCCCTGGCGTTGGCTGGCACGATTGGTGCAGGGGGCGATTTGATGCTAGCCGGCGATACGCTTCTTATCTTTAAGAATAATTTGCTGACCGCTTTTGCCGCTGACGGCGCGAGCACTTCTACGGATTTGTGGCAGGCCAGAATCAGCGATGGCAGCCAAATAACCGCTTCCAAGGTGATTTCTTCAAAACTCTATCTGGTAATTGAAACCAAGATCGATAATGCATACCCTTGTCCAATTAAACCGATGTTGATGCGGGAAGAACCGGTAATTGTGAATTGCAAGAACATTTACCATCCCGAAAGCGCGGTATGGGCGGATACGATATATAGCGTTTTGGAACTGGATCTTGTTTCGGGCAGCATATCAAAAGAGATTTCATTTGTCGGAGATCGTGAAAATTCCACGGTATTTGTTTCGGATAATTCGATATATGCGATGTGGGGCGAAAGGGGCGATTATACCGCGTTTTTCGCCGGTTTCTTGAAAGATAAATGTTCCGGCCTTTTGCCGGATTATCTTCTGGAGAAATCCGCGGAACTGCCGAAATATGATATCTCTCTGGCGGCCAAAGAGCTTGAGTTGCGGGCGTTGATATCGAACTGGACAAATTCGCTGAATGCGTCCGAGCAAGAGCGCATTACCAATGAGTTGGCGGTACGCATGGAGGGCTATTTGCGCGATCGCTATCGTGATTTTGAGCGGACCGGCATAGCGGTGGCCGGTTTGGGGTCGTTTGACTTAACTGCGGAGAGGAATATTCCGGGCCGGATCGTTGATAAATCGTTTGCCGATGCGAAGAGCGGAATGTTGCGCGTCGCGACGGTTTCCGGCCGCGGCGCCGCCCAAAAAATGGCTTGGCTTGTGACCGGAAAGATCGCGGATGGCTTGGAAAAAACCGTGGACAACATCTACATTTTGGATAAGCAGCTTATTCCCGCCGGTTATCAGGAGAACCTTGATTTGGGCGCGGGAATTTGCGCGATAAAATACGCGGGCAATAAAGCTTTCGTATCAACGTGCGGTAATGACGGGATATTCCATATTGTCGGATTGGATAAAGCTGAAGTTACGGGCTTGCAGGGGAAGCTGAGAACATCCGGGTCAGTATCGTATTTGTATCCGATTTCGGATGAATTGGTTTTGGCGGTTTCAAAAAATGACCGCAAAATAAAAACCTCCCTGTTTGATGTATCGCTGGCCTCCAAGCCGGAGTTGCGGTCGGATTACGATCTTAACGATTATTGGGCGGATTTTGACGGAAATTTTGAAGCTTTCGCGATTGATAAGGAGAATAAGCTGTTTTTCCTTCCCGCGGGCAAGGGCGGCTACCTTTTTTCGTATCGGGGAGGGCGGATCGAGTTTAAAAAGGCTATTGGCAATCTCTTGGTAAGCCGCGCCAAGTTCTCCGGCAGTTCGCTTTATATGGTTGGGGAGAATGGAACTGAGGCATTTAGCGCACCGGAGTGGAAGAAGGCCGGGTCAATTAATTTTTGACGTATTTTGCAAGCTTTCGGTGGTTTTGCGGCTGTATGATTTTATTATTTGTAAACCCCGCCCTTCTAGGGCAGGGAACAAATGAAACTTTCAGTTTCCCGTTCCTGCGGAGCAGAAATGAGAATTCCAAAGGAGGCATCCTTTGGTCGTCGGGCGGGGTCCAAACCCCGCCCGACGAAACACCCTTGAAGAATATAATTTTGATTTAATCCGGCAGAATACCCCGTCCTTCCGGGGCGGGGATGAATGCCAGCCCGGAACGAGCGAAGCGAGCGGAGGGAATACCCCGCTGCTCTGCGGCGTGGTAGTTTATTATTAAAAATATTACAATAATATAATGACAATATTGGAATCATTTGCGCAGATACCGTTATCTCTTTATATTTCACTGCTGTTATTGCCTGGCGCGCTGTACGGTTATTTGCATTTTTCCAAGCCGTTAAAAACCATTGCCGCGGCCGCGGCAAATCCGGCCGATCAGCTGAGGGATAAAAAAATAAATATCCGGCGGGAATCGTTTTCCTCAGCATTGCTTGGAGCTAGCATCGGCCTCGGGATCACAATGATACTTTCTTTTAATTGGATTATCGGAGATTATAAAAATGGCCGCGGTTTGTTCGCGGCGACCCTCCCGCCTGCGGCATTCCCGCCCGCGATGAGTTTTGAACTTCCGCCCGCGCTTCCGTTGGGGACATTTGATGTCCAGACAGAAGACGGCAAATAAATATAAACACAAATTATGGATAAAGAAACCTTTTTCCAGGAATATAAGGGAATAGTGATCGCCGGCACCGTGGTTTTTGTAGTGGGTCTGATTCTTTTGCTTAATTTTATTTTTTCGACAAAGCAACTTGCGCTTAAAAATTCAAAACAGACATCGATCAAGGCGGGAGATAACTATACCGTCGAATGGTCTTCGAGCAACATAAAACGGGTGGGCATAGTTCTTTTCTACGGCGACAAGCCGCAATGGATCGTGCCAAATTATCCGGCTGGCGCGGGAAAATATGTTTGGAATTCGCCAACCAGTTTGGATGCGGGCAGTGATTATCGGATCGCGGTTTTTGAATATCCTTGGCGTAACGGGAATAAGATTGTTTATGCTTCGGCAACGACCGAGATTATCGGCCAGAAATATGCTTCGTGCGAGGATTTTTCCGTGGCGCAGGAATGGCCGCATCTGGCCGACAATTATCTCAACGCACATAAAGTGTTTATCACTAATGGCACTTGGCCGGGCAATTTGGGCGGCATCGTTGGCGCGGACGCAAAATGTAAACAGGAAGCGGCGAAAAACGGATATAGCGGCGACTATGTCGCCTTTCTGGGAACTGATAAAGTTGCGGCAGTGGAACGGATAACAAAATCCGGAGTTCTCATTGAAGCGGAACCGTCCGGAAGCCTTCCGAACGGCCGGACTTGCCATCGCCTGCTGGCGGCAGGCATCCAAAAATTCCTTGACAAAACGCGCCTGTCCAAAGTTCTTATCGATGTTGAATTCAGCGAAAATTTTGCCCGGCGGTTGGGAGACGTGTGGTATGGCCGTCGTACGGCATCGGCGGATACCAAATGCCTTGAGATTGACGCCCGGGGCACGAATAGCGCTTTTAGCGGTACGTATACCTGCCAGAATTGGGAGACCGATAAGCACCAGGTATATTCAGGGGCGATACCCGACGAAGCCGATTTGCCGAAATGTTATGATTCCGAAGGCAAGAACGTATTCGCGAATTATTTCGGCGCGGTTGCCGGCGGGAAAGACAGCGCGGGGTTATACATTGTCAGCAGCGATACGTGCAATACGGCTCATCGCCTGATTTGCATCGAACAATAGACGTTAAATCATTAAAGGGGAAAACCCCAAGTTGACAATTAACAAAAAGTTGCTATAAATAGGTTATCCGTAGAAAGCAGGCGCACAGGGTTTGTTGCCGAATTAGCTTCGGAACGAAATTTTCAGCTTTCGGGGCAGAAGCGATTCCGCTTAGCGGAATATGCGAGAAAAATGAAGAAGGAGAAGGCATGCTTAAGCTAAGTCTGCCGACGACTGATGAATTTTTCGCAGCCGGAAGATGGGAATTGCAGTTGAAGCCAACTCGGCAACAGACCCTGAAAACAAGTCCTGCCGAGGATGCAAATATATTTAATATTTTTGTATTCTCAAACCTGCGGAAGCAGGTTTTTCCGTTAAAGCCGGCAGTGAGTTTCCGCCGGGCGTAAGCCCGTAACCCGCGAAGCGGGCGGAAAATCTACTGCCGGGAAAGGTCGATAAAAGTAAATTATAAAAAGAATGGCAGTAACAAAAGCAAAGAAGCAGGAAATCGTGAAACAGCTTGGCGACAAGCTTGCCCGGCAGAAAGCGGTTGTGTTTGCGGATTTTACCGGTTTGAAGGTGAAAGACCTTTCCGACCTTAAGGCAAAATTGCGCCAGAGCGACTCGGAGTTCAAGGTTGCCAAAAAAACTTTAATGAAGGTGGCCTTCAAAGAAAAGGGCATCAACATCGACCCTAAATCCCTTGCGGGCGAAATCGCCTTGGTGATGGGATATAGCGACGAAGTGGCACCCGCGAAAACGGTTTATGAATTTTCCAAGACCAACCAGAACATTAAAATTTTGGGCGGATTACTGGAAAAAAACGTTTTGACTTTGGAACAGGTGCTGAATTTGGCAAAACTTCCTTCCAAACAGGAGTTGTATGCCAAACTCGTGGGCACGATATCCGCTCCCAGCCGGAATTTCGTGGGAGTATTGCAAGGGAATATACGCGGATTGGTTTCCGTTCTATCCCAAATCAAGAAATAAGCATAATAATTATAAATTATTTGAGAGGCTGGTTGGGGGTGTATGAATTTTAAACTCATTGCTCATCAACTCATTGCTCATCAACTATTCACATGGCAGACGAAACTAAGGTTGAGGTTCCCGCGAAATTCGCGGATTTGGTGAAAAAGATCGAAGAGATGTCGGTATTGGATTTGGCCGAATTGGTCAAGGTCCTTGAGTCGAAATTCGGCGTCAGCGCTGCGGCCCCGATGATGATGGCGGCGGCTCCGGCGGGCGCGGCTCCGGCAGCGGAAGAGAAATCCTCCTTTACCGTGGTATTGGCGGCTCCCGGCGATAAGAAGATCGAAGTGATCAAGGCGATCAAAGATATCACCCAGAAAGGTTTGAAAGAAGCCAAGGATATGGTTGACGCTTCCGCGTCCGCCCCTCAGGTGGTCAGTGAGAACGTCAAGAAAGAAGAGGCCGAAGAGCTCAAGAAGAAACTCGAAGCGGCCGGTGCCAAGGTTGAGCTTAAGTAGGACATCCTTCACAATTTAAAACAAAAAAAAGGCTTGAAAGGCCCTTTTTTGTTTTGTATTGACAAGATATATTATAAAATGACATATATAGTTTAAACTTGCTGTAACTGACTGAGGAGGTAGGTTTTGATGGGATTAACATTGGCAGAGTATTTGGGATTGATCCGGGCGGTTAGGTGTTGTCGCATTATTTTCCTGACGTGCATCGTCGAGGAAAAGATCGATTGTATCCAGGGCTTGTTTGTGCGTAGCCATAAATATGGGATTAGGAGGCCGTGCCCGAATTCCATTATAATATACTGGCAATAATAAGTTACCTCGGGGGACATTTTTGCCTTTTTTTATTCATTACGGTACGACGGTATTGACAAAATTGGCTTATTGATTCAATATCCTAAATCTATAAGAATTTGACAAAATATGTTTACCTACCTGAAACGGCAAAATTTCAATTACAGCGCGAAGTTCTCTTTTTGCGCCGGTGTCCTATATATCGCTTCGCTGGCGTTGTTCCTGTTTTTCATGTCGATATCGCAAATTTTGATCCAAAATGACCTTGTGTATGTTCAGAATGTCCTAAATCCGGCGGATAATGATAAAATGTCTTTGCTCGGCGCGATGTTTGTGGTGCCGGCGGCCATTTTATTTTTATTGGCGACGTATGGCGGATTGGTGGTCGGCGCTTCCGGTTTAATTTTTGGCGCTCTGGGTTTAAAGTCAGACAAACGCAAATTTGCGCAAATGGGTTTAACGATGTGCGCCGCTGGCCTTCTTGCCACCTTGGTAACAGTTGCCACAATCAATCTTCTTTAATATTTTCCAGAAGTAGACCCCCGGACTTGCCTTTGGAGCCGATTGGATGAAAATTTTAAATTAAACGGGCGAAAGCCATTTTTATATTCCCTGTAACCGTTCGCCGGGGTAATGCGTTTCAAGAGTCCATCTCCGCGTGCAACCGCAGGGGTTAGATCCTCGTCAGGGGATGGTGGTGGCAAATTAACCCCCTACGGCTAGACTCCGGCAAGGAGTTGCTATTCTATTTTTTTTGTGTTAATTTATGGGCAGTTCATGCCAAAGCGAGGAAGCCAATATGTGTACTATGTGCGACAGATGCGATTGTAGGGAGCATTGCAGTTCTCCCTTTGTAAGGATGACCGATGACGAAGTTAGGAAAGAGTATGAAGGCAACAATTCCTTGATCAAAATTTTCACCCAGAGTTAAAACCATTTTTAACTTTTTCTGTTTTTATGCGGTTCGATGTTTATCCGCGCATCTGTCCGCCAAGACTATTGACATAGATTTAATGATTTGCTAATCTATCTTTGTTGGATTAAATAATGTTAACGAATCACATATACAAAATCACGAAACGAAGCGAATAGTTTTCTGCAAGCTACCAGCTTGGGAAAACTGCTTCGAAAGCAGTTTTTTGTTTGCTCGGCCGACTAAAGATTTTCTAAATTTGGATAGAAAATTTTCAGTCGGAAAAGCAGACCGATGAATTTTCGGAACGGTTGAAACGGTAAGAACTTCTAAAATTAAATAGTTAGTTATTTACTAAATGGAACTTACATCGAGTCCATTAGTAATTCCAAAGTCTTTTATATTGAAATCTTTTGATTTCAATATCTCACATCACCTATGTAAATTAGTGTGATGTGAATAACAATTAAAATTTCAAGGACTTGGCGGAATAAAAATAATATTCATGTGGTAATGATTGATTTTTATAACCGTTCAAGACCAAAACAAATTGAAGTTATTAATTGCTAGCCAAGGTAATTGTTTATAGGCGCATAGTGGATGCCTTGGGACTGGGAGGCGATGAAGGACGTAGCCTGTCTGCGATAAGCCAGGGGGAGGTGACAAGCAACCTTTGAACCCTGGATCTCCGAATGGGGAAACCCTTTCCGGCGTTGAACCGGAAAACTTCACGACGCAAGTCGGAAGAGCGAACCTGCGGAAGGGAAACATCTCAGTACGCAGAGGAAAAGAAAAAAATGTGACTTCTGTCACAACATTCTCTTAGTAGCGGCGAGCGAAAAGAGAGGAGCTTAAACCAGTTTGTACTTCGCTTATGCCCGATAGTAAGCAACAAGCAAGAAGAGCAAGAAAGCAAGAAAAGTTAAAATTCAATTGAATTTTACTTTCTCGCTGTTCTCGCTTTCTCGCTTAACCGCTGCTATTTGGTACAAGTGAAGTACAGGCTGGGGTTATAAGGTAGGAATATCTCAAGTTCGTCTTGAGCGGAGCGCATCAATATGTAATTTGGTTAGCCCAACTACCCTGGAAAGGGAGGCCATAGCGGGTAATAGCCCCGTAAGCGAAAATCATTACAAGCTTCGAATTTCTATTCTTGAGTACCGCGGGAAACGAAAGTCCTGCGGGAAGTCGGCTGGACTATACAGCCAAAGCTAAATACTACCCAGTCACCGATAGTGCACAAGTACCGCGAGGGAAAGGTTAAAAGTAGGGGGGTGACCCCGGTGAAATAGATCCTGAAACTATGACGCTTACAAAGACTCGGAGCTCCGGCGCAAGCCGGGGTGACGGGGTGCTTTTTGTAGAACGAGCCAACGAGTTTAATTTATCAGTTAGTCTAAGTGTCTCTGACACGAAGGCATAGGGAAACCAAGTCTTAATAGGGCGCGTCCCGCAAGGGGTACTGATGGGTTAAGACCCGAAGCCAAGGCGAGCTTACCATGGCCAGGTTGAATCCCTCCGAAAGGAGGGAGGAGGACCGAACCGGTTGACTGTGCAAAATCTTCGGATGAGCCGTGGTAAGAAGTGAAAAGCTAATCGAGCTTGGTAATAGCTGGTTCTCTCCGATATAACTTTAGGGTTAGCGTCCTGCGTTAGTAGTTCTGGAGGTAGAGCACTGAAAGAAATTCCGTGGCGAAAGTCAGGTATTTCTATCAAACTCCGAATGCCGGAATTATTGCAGGGCAGTAAGACTACGGGCGCTAAGGTCCGTGGTCGTAAGGGGGAAAGCCCATGACCTCAGTCTAAGGTCCCTAAACCAGACTAAGTGCAAAACAAGGAAGTGAGATTCCTCAGATAGCTAGGAGGTTAGCTCAGAAGCAGCTATCCTTTAAAAAGTGCGTAACAGCTTACTAGCTAAGGAGTTTTGCGCCGTAGATTCACGGGGCTCAAGTCTGGTACCGAAGACGAGGGTGCGCCACCTTCGGGTGGTGCGCGGTAGGAGAGCGTTCCCATCGCAGCGAAGCAGAACCGTGAGGTTTTGTGGAGCGTTGGGAAGTGAGAATGTTGGCATGAGTAACCACAATGCGGGTGAGATCCCCGCACACCGAAAATCCAAGGGTTCCTCGACAATGGTGATCAGTTGAGGGTTAGTCGGTCCTAAGGCAAAGCCGAGAGGCGCAGCCGATGGACATATGGTTAATATTCCATAACTTCCGTTTCTTGCCGATAGAGTGACGGAGCTTAGTAATCTGGGCGGGTTATTGGATTCCCGTTGGCAGCTTAAGCCGCAAGGCAAGGGTTGTCGAAATGTTCCGGTTCGCCGGGATAGATTCAGACCAGCAAGCTTCCCAGAAAAACCTCTTTAGGGCTATCAAGGAAGGGAAACCGTACCGGAAACCGACACAGGTGGATTGGCGTTAAATTGCCAAGGTGAACGGATGAAAGTTCGTGAAGGAACTAGGCAAACAAATAGGCGTAACTTCGGGATATGCCTTTCCTCCAAGCGCAAGCGCGGAGGACGCAGCGAAGGATTCTCAGGCGGCTGTTTACCAAAAACACAGGTCCCTGCTTAACTCGTAAGAGGATATATAGGGGCTGAGACCTGACCAGTGCCCGTGTGTTAAAGCTGACGGTGCATTTTGTCGCAAGACGGGATGTGCTGATTGGTCTAAGCTACGGGTGAACGTCCGCGGTAACTCTGACCGTGTTAAAGTAGCGTAGTCCCTTGTCGCGTAAGTTGCGACCCGCATGAAAGGTATAACGATCTGAGAACTGTCTCCACGAATTATCCGGTGAAAATGTAATGTAAGTGAAGATACTTACTACCTGCGGCTAGACGGAAAGACCCCGGAAGCTTTACTGTAGGGTAATATTGGGTTTTGAATTTTGATGCGTAGAATAGTGGTGAGGATTTGAGGTCTCGCTCTCGGGCGGGGCTGATCCGACAGTGAAATAGCCATCTTTAATATTCATCATCCTAATCCGAGAGGTGACAGTGTTACTTGGGCAGTTTAAGTGGGGCGCTTGCCTCCTAAAATGTAACGGAGGCGTTTAAAGGTCAGCTAAGCACGGACGGAAATCGTGCATGTTGCGTAAAGGCAAAAGCTGGCTTAACTGCAAGACGGATGTGTCGCGCAGGTGCGAAAGCAGAACTTAGTGAACCGATGCTGGTTATTAGAATCGGCAGAGATCATCAAACAAAAGTTACTCCGGGGATAACAGGCTAGTACGACCCACGAGTCCATATCAACGGTCGTGTTCGGCACCTCGATGTCGGCTCATCATAGCGCGGGGGTGGAGAAGCTCCCAAGCGTCCGGCTGTTCGCCGGTTAAAATGGTACGTGAGCTGGGTTCAGACCGTCGCGAGACAGGTCGGTCCCTATCTACCGCAGGCGATTGAGTCTTGAGGAGAGTCGTCCCTAGTACGAGAGGACCGGGATGAACTGACCTCTGGTGTACCAGTTGTTCCGCCAGGAGCACTGCTGGGTAGCTAAGTCGGGAAAGGATAAGAGCTGAAAGCATCTAAGCTCGAAGCCTCCTCCAAGATGAGGGCTCTTAGCTTCCTCCAAGAACAGGAGGTCGATAGGCTGCAGGTGTAAGCCCAGCAATGGGTTCAGCCGAGCAGTACTAATAAGCTATCAAAACGCCTTGGTTAGCAATTAATGACTTTAATTAGTTTTTCCGCCGTCAGCTTGCTGCGGGGGGAAAAATAATGAGGATTCCAAAGGAACATCCTTTGGTTGCTGGCGGGGGAATACCCCGACAGCAAGGAATTCTTTAATGGGTTGTAAAAGACAAAAGTTTGGAGTATAATAACTAACATCATAATCAAAACAATACGCAATTGCGTGTATTGTAAGGAAGCTATACTGAGAGTGCTCCACCTGTTCCCATACCGACCACAGAAGTGAAATCTCTCAAGGCCGATGATAGTCGCAAGGCGAAAGTAGGTAGCTTCCTTACAATGTACGCAATTTTTTGTTGCAAACGCGCTTGTAAAAAAATAGAGCGATACATGACCAAAATGGCACATATCGCTCGGCGGCAATAAGCCGCCTATGAATTTCGTGGAACCTTTTTCAACTCAACAGTTTTTGAGTTGAATTGTTCCTGCTTCCCGATTTTTTTGAATCTGAATCCGGGAAGTTTGATCCCTTCTCGGACCAATGTACCATTTATGTATCCTTGAGTTAGGATGCAAACGGTTCCATTGATCGTTACATTGGTGGTGATTTCTTTCCACCCCGCAAGGTCTTCCGCTGGATAGCGGATCATGTTTACCTGCGAAGAGCTAGAGGAGATGACCTCTAATCTGCCGCGCTGGGTGTCCATGCTTTGCCACCCAAGCTCAATAAATTCTGTGCCGCTCGGGTAGATGCACCCAAGCCCGTCCCAGAGCAGCAGGGTATTCATTCTGTGTCCGCTGGCGCTTACCAGCAACGTGCCCTCGTATTCTAGGGCCCTTAATTCGCTACCGCTAACAATAGCGTTGCCCGCGAATTCGATGTTCACGATTTCGTTTTCGTTTCCCGCTGGGCCGCTTTCGGCATTCTCTAAAGCTATTACGGTTCCCAAAGCGATTGATACGAATATGGCACCAACGAAGATAGTCCAAACAATCTTTGCACTCATTGTCCTCATACCTATATTAAAGCACATATTCTATAATTTGTCAAGATTAGGAACAAGCGGGTATTTGCTTAAAATCGTGCGGTTTGGTCTTTCCGCGTTTTATGTAATAAATTTTTTTGCGCTGTTTTTTGACAAAAAGGCGAAATTTAATTAAAGTTATGGCGCCGTGTATCCGACGATAGTTCGCAAGGGTGAAATTAGATAGCTTTCTTTCTGCTCAATGGGCGCAGGAATAGTCCACAGTGCGGGCAATTTTTTGTTATAAATGCGCTAATAAAAAAGAGAACGATACATAACCAAAGTGGCACATATCGCTCGGCGGCAATAAGCCGCCCATATTACGTAATATAATATATGGTTGAGTTGCCGGAATAATTGCTCTTTCCGTTAACCATTTTGAAAACGAAATCTGATCCGCCTTTTACATATTTACAGGAGGAAACAAACACGTTTTCCTGAACTAATATTCCCCCGAAATAGTGATCGGACACGCTGACATAATATTTTCCAACCGTTGCGGCTGTCGTATTAATCACATATTTCGGCCTGCCCTCTCTTATTTTGGGATTTTTATCACTGCAAATCCTAAAATAAGTTTTATAATATGGCGTGTATTCGATAAACGTGGCGCTATTCGCGTTTATTTCTGAGCTGTTGTTGTATTGCGCGAAACTCCACGCTTTTATAGGGCTGCCACTAAAAGACGAGATTGTAAACCCATCTTCGTTTTGTGATATGTTTATGAGCTTTGTCGCGGGAATTTCGCAACAGGCGGTACTTAGAGAAAAAAACAAAAATGCCATCAAGAAAATCCGTTTCATTTGATTCACCAAATAATGTATACTAATTAATTTTTAATTTGTCAAGTTTCAAAGGGAACAAAAAACCGCTTCGATTGTTTTGCGCGGTTTTTCGTACTTATTATTAGAAATCGCCGTCGTTTTCGTCGCCGTGGTCGTCGTCGCCGGCGCCGTCTTCGTCCATCTGGATTGATTCGTCATCATCATCGGCTTGGTCGTCGTCGACAATGTTGTCGTCGTAGTTTTCCAATTCCTGCGAAGCGATGGCTGTTTGTATTGTATCGTCTATCATTATTACGTCTTGCGAACCGCGTTTGAAAGGCGCGACCGCAAAATTTAAAAACAAAAAAAGAATTTCCGGAATATTTTATGAACACGCGTATCCCGGTTTATCCCGACCTTTGATTGGTTATATGAATTCAGCTAAGAAATTAATTGAAAAAATATTATTTGATTTTAAATTTTCAAAAAATTTCTCCGCACATTTTCTTTGTCGAAGACCAAGGAAATGTTAACACATTTCCTTATATTAGTTATTTGCAAACCTTTGTCAATAGGTATTAATGCTGAGTTATCCACAGAATTTAGCTTTAAATCCGCAAAATTTATTTTACGCCAAACAAAAGTCGAAACCGCTTTAAAAATTCGGCTGATTTTTGCGGTTTTAACGCGAAGCGGGCGATAGTTCGACTCTTTTTTTAGGATGAATTTTGTTTTTATTCCGAGGTAGACCCCGGGCTTGCCCGGGGAACCGACGGAATGAGGATTCCAAAGGAAACATCTTTTGGCCGCCAGGCGTGGTTTCAGACCACGTCGGGCGGAATACCGCTTAAAATATATTTTTGATTTAGAATTTAGGGTTTAGGATTTGCAATTTTTTTCCGGGGGTGGCATAATTTTGGCAATTTGTTATATTTTAATATTATGCGGTTAATATTCTCGCAAGCCGTTCCGTTGCTGGTTGTAATTATTTCGAGCGGGATGATTGCGGTTCTTAACATCCCTTCGCTGAATTCCGGATTGAAAAACGGGGTGTATTCGGTTGTGGGCCCGGTGCAGAAAAATGTATGGTTCGCGGGGTCCCAGGTTTATGGATTTTTCGGGTCGTTCGCGCACATGAATTCGTCGGCGCGGGAAAACGAGCAACTGAAAGGGAGGATCAATGAACTTACGGCGGCAAACGCGCAGATAGGCGAACTGCGGAAAGAAAATGAATTTTTGCGCCAGGGGTTGAACTTGGAGATAGGCAAGGATTTTGATTTGAAGTTGGCCGATATTGTTGCCAAAAATATCGCCGGCGACAGTTTGATTATCAACAAGGGATCCAGCAATATGATAGAGGTTGGCATGCCTGTTATTACTTCGGAAAAGGCGGTTGTTGGAAAGATCTCCAAAGTTTATGATGATTTTTCCGAAGTTGATTTGATCACGAGAAAGGATTTCTCTTTTGATGTGAAGATTGGGAATGATATGGTTGACGGTTTGGTAAAAGGCGAAGGAGGGACGAGTGCCAAGGTGGATCTGGTGCCCAAGGATAAAGAATTGAAGGCCGGTTTTTCCGTAATTACCAGCCGCATGGGCGGGATATTTCCCGCGGGGCTGGTGATCGGCGCTATAAAGGATATTGATAAAAACGACATTGGAACGTTCCAAACAGCGGCCATTTCGCTGGCGTTTGATATTAACGGCGCGAGCCGCGTATTTATCGCCAACGCCAAGTATCCGTTGGGATTGGGAGCGGCGTTGTCAGACCAAAACAAACAATGACTAGGAAGGAATTGGCGATTATCGCGGCTCTCGGTTTTCTTGTTATCATTCAGGTGAGCTTTGCCCCTTATCTGGCGTTGCCTGTGAAATGGCTGTCATGGTTGAACCTTGTTGACCTGGCGGTAGCCGTAGTGGTATTGTTCGAGAAGAGGAGGCACAATATGGGTTGGGCTGCCGCTTTCTGGGGCGGTATTTTTTTGGATTTATATTCCACGCGTTTTTTTGGATTTTGGATAATGGTGCTTTTGGCAATGGTCGCGTTTGTTAAGCTGGTGTTAAAAAAATATGTCCGGATTCCTTCATTTTGGTAATAAATTAAAAAATGGGCGGGTAGTTTTAGACCGCCGCGCGGACATTGAGCCCCACGAGATATTTTACGATCGCGTCGCGCGGAGCCATGACGAAAAGTTCGATAGCAACGAGCATAAATTTGAAATTTCCCTGCCGCAAAAATCATTGCGGATTCCTTTTTTTATGGCGTGTGCGTTTTTTTTGGTTGTGGCATTGCGTGTGGCGGCGCTTCAGGCGGTCGATGGCCGGGAATACGGCGTCCAGGCCGCGCAAAATAAATATTTGTTCCATCGGGTGCAAGCCGACCGGGGGATTATTTACGACAATAGCTTCAAGCCGCTTGTGGAAAATAAATCGACATTCGATTTGGAATGCGTGGAATCAAAAATGCCGCAAGATCCCAAGGCCAAAGGAATGATGATCACCAGTTTGGCCGCGGTGGTAAATGCCGATGCCGGTGATTTGGCGCGCGACATCAAAAACAAAAAAACGCCCTTGGTTGAAAATTTGGAACACCAGGAGCTGATTGTTCTTGAGGCGCGGATTGCGGATTTTTTCGGATGCGCGGTTACCCGGCGGGCAATCCGCAACTATGCCAAGGATGCGGGCGTTTCCCATCTGCTTGGGTATATGGGTAAAATCGAGCCGGATGAATGGAGAGCGGACGCGGAAAGCTATTCGATAAACGATTATACCGGCCGTTCAGGATTGGAGAAGTCCTATGAATCGGTTTTGCGCAAGGATCCGGGACAGTTAAGGATTGAGCGCGATGCCAAGGGAAATGTCATTTCCCAGGATATCGCGGTCAGTCCGGAATCCGGCGACAGCATTCAACTTTGGCTCGACCTTGATCTGCAAAAGAAGCTTTACGATTCGTTAAAGCGGCAGTTGGAAAGCCTTGGCTTGAAAAAAGGTTCCGCGGTGGCGCTTAATCCGAAAACCGGCGGCATTCTGGCAATGGTTTCGTTCCCGGACTACGACAATAATGTTTTTTCCGCGGGAAGTTCCGAGCAGGTCCAGGAATTATTCAACGATAAAAATAACCCTCTGTTCAACCGGGCGATTTCGGGAAAGTATCTTACCGGTTCCACAATAAAGCCATTGGAAGCGGCGGCGGCATTGCAGGAAAAGCTTATCAAGCCCGATAAGGATATCGATTGCCAGGGGAAACTGGTCGTGCCGAATCGCTATAATCCGGAAATAGTTTACACATATAACGATAATCATGTCCACGGTCCCACAAATATGTATAAAGCTCTGGCTGAATCGTGCAATGCGTATTTCCAGACCATTGGCGGCGGCTACGGCAACCAGGAGGGACTCGGGCCTACCCGTATCAAAAAGTATTTGGAATTGTTCGGATGGGGAGAGCCTACAGGTGTGGATTTGCCGGGCGAGGTGGGTGGTTTTATTCCCGATCAGGCATGGAAAAAGGAGAAATTCAAAGGTACGCAAGATCAGAATTGGACCGACGGGAATACTTACAATTTAGCCATTGGCCAGGAGTTTATCGGTATTACGCCGTTGGAGGTCGCCAATGCTTACGCAGCGATTGCCAACGGAGGTACGCTTTATAAACCGCAGATGGTAAAAAACGTTGTCGATGGATTCCATAACGTGATCGAAGAAAAGAAATCGCAAATCATACGGGAAAATTTTATTGACAAAGACAATCTTGAAGCGGTCAGGGTTGGTATGCGCCATGGCGTGAATGGCGCCAGTGCGCCGCTGGCCTCCGCGTTATCGCTGAATTCGCTCGAGGTGGATATCGCGGCAAAGACCGGTACTGCGCAGTTGCGGAAAGCCGCCGACGGCAAAGATCTGTCCAACGCCTGGGTGGGTGCGTTCGCGCCGTATGACGATCCGCAAATCGTTTTGGTGGCAATGGCCGAGGATGTGCATGAGGGCACGGTAGCGGTCCTGCCCGTGGCCAAGGAAGTCTTGGGCTGGTATTTCGAACCCAAAGACGAGAATGGCGTCCGAATTTCGGAAAAACCGGTTGAGATTATTGAATCTACGGAAATCGCCAGTACCACTACGGAGGATATTCAATTACCCGAACCCGTAATCGTGCCGGAAGAAGAAACCGAAATTTAGGATGTTGAATCTCGAATTTGGAATTGCAAATGAAGACATGCATAATAGTTTTATTTCAATATCAAATCGGATATCAGAAAAATAATTAAAGGTAAAACCGATAAAAAACCACTGTCATTGAGCAAGGGGTATCGAAATTGGAATTAGAACTCTGCGAATGTTAAAAAATGATTGCCGCGGTCAAGAAAGCGTAAATTTTAATTTGTATTCCGTAGGGGCGGGTTTATGTCCGCCCGTATTGTTATTTGTTTCGTGGGTGACGAAACTCAAAAGGGCGGACATGAGGCCCGCCCCTACGAATACAAAAAAACGCCAATTTCTTGGGTTATAAAACAGAAAGGGGCGAAATTATGATCAGCGCCCCATTTTACTCGCTAATACCATGGCGATGAACGCCAGTATAAGGCAAATTGCTAACGATTCTGCCATTTTTCCGATGGCGATGGCGCCGATTCCGCCGCAAACACGTATCAAATTCGCAGATTTACCTTTGAATCCGACCGCTTGTACAATGAAATTGTATGAGCAAATTCCAACATTTTTGCCTCTATGAGAGGCAAAGGATTGAAAGGTATTTGAAACAAAAGAAAAGCCGGCA
>Ga0172379_10002850_pt1 | contig 29206 bp, 25 predicted proteins | sample GrowelOW334metaG_FD_119756 | JGI IMG/M metagenome (GOLD analysis project Ga0172379, IMG submission 119756) | Groundwater microbial communities from an aquifer near a municipal landfill in Southern Ontario, Canada - Groundwater well OW334 metaG | ecosystem: Environmental > Aquatic > Deep...
AGGATTGGCAATGGATACGGAACGACGAATGTGCGTTTTTTCAACGGCGCTATCGACGAGGTTAAAATATATAGTTATCCCCTGTCGGCTGATGAAGTAAAAGTGGACTACAATCGTGGTGCTTCTCAAGTCCTGGGATCTCAGGCGCCACAGGATAGCACCTCGATTCCTGCTAAATTTTCCAATGGTTTGGTGGGCTGGTGGAAACTGGATGAAAGTAGTGATGGGTCAGTTCAGACAGATCGAGTTGATTCTAGCGGAAGAGGTATCACACTTACAGATAATAATACCGCTACCTCCGGAGTAGGAAAATATAGCAATGGAGTGGATTTTACTGCGAGTAATGGCGAACACCTCAAAACAGCATCGGGTCTTGATGTTTCATCCGGGAACAAATTGACGGTCTCTTCATGGGTAAAACGTGAAACGGAAGCAACAGAACATGCGATGATTAATCTCGGAACGAGCGGGTCAGGAATCTATTCATTTATGACTTTCGCTACTCGAGCTACAGGGAGGCGAGTTGTAGCAATGATGGGGAACCAGACTGTAGGACAGAGTGCGGACAATGCAATAAGCACTGGAAAATGGCACCACGTTACTTGGGTGTTTGATGGATCAGGACTTACTGATGATGATCGACTCAAGTTGTACATGAACGGTCAGCTCCAGACAATTTCGCATCCTAGTTCTGTTCCTACTACAATCACGGCTGGCGGAACAAGGTGGTGCATTGGGTGCTATTACAGCAATTCCACAGGATATTATTGGGACGGGCTCATTGATGATACCCGAATCTACAACCGTGCCCTGTCTCCTCAGGAAGTCGAAGATCTCTACAATTGGTCTCCTCCCCCCGTAGCTCATTGGAGTTTTGATGAGGGGTCTGGAGTGTCGGCACAAGATTCCTCTGGTAATGGAAACACAGGAACTCTAACCAGTGGTCCGACCTGGACAAGTGGGAAGATGGGGAAGGCGGTAAAGTTTGACGGGAGTGATGACTTTATCACCATGACAAATAGCAATCTTAATAAACCTATGTGGACATATTCTACTTGGTTTAAGTGGGGAATACGTTCAGGTGATTACCAAAGCATTGCTAATCAGATTGCAGGAGCAGCAGGTAATGGTTCGAGAATTTTATTGAATCCTTCAAGTGGAAAAATTCTTGTCCAGGGAACATGTTGTGGAAATGATCTTCTTAGTAATACGACCTTTAATGTCAATCAGTGGTATCACATAGTTCTCACTCAGACCGGAGGGACAGCCAACCTGTATGTCAATGGCAAGTACGACAATACCGGAACAGGAACTTTTACCGGTAGTACAAATCCGATGCAGATAGGTGTCAGTGCCAACACTTATTTCTTCAAAGGATTGATTGATGAAACTAAGTTTTTTGATTATGTCCTCACCCCCTCACAAATCGCCTGGGAATACAATCACGGTGGACCAGTGGGCTGGTGGAAACTAGATGAGTGCAGTGGAACAGTAGCGCATGATTCATCTGGGAACCAAAACAATGGAACCATCAGCATAGGAGCGACAGGGACTCAGACATCTGCCGGGACTTGTAGTGATGGATTATCTACTTCAGCTTGGTACAACGGCAGGACTGGGAAGATTAATTCAAGTATGAAGTTTGATGGAACGGATGACTTTATCACTCTGGGTGATATCGCCATGCCTACTACTCAAGCGACATGGTCTCTCTGGGTGCTTCCCAACACTACTGTTACAAATGAAACATTTGTGAGTAAATGGAATCATGGTGTCTCTGATACATTTTTGTTTGAGTTTGAGGCCGCTGGTGCGGGACAGCTATTTATAGCAGGTAATGTAAACGACAACGGATCAAATCGAGCAGAGGTACCTGAAGGAACGTTCTCTTCGGACACGTGGCAGTACGTAACAATTGTCTTTGATGGCAGCCAATCTACTAACGACACAAGGCTGAAGCTTTATGTTAACGGAAGACAAATAGCGATGACTTTTACCGGAACAATAGCTTCGTCTTTGGTAGATTCATCAGCAGATTTACAAATAGGGGCTAGTAGCGCCGTACTAGCGCGTTATACTAATTCCCAAATCGATGATTTCAGAATTTATAATTATGCTTTGACGGGTGCGCAGGTGAAGACACTATACGGAGGCGGAGCAGTGAAGTTTGGGAACTAACTTTGTGTCATACGTCTAATATCCCGTCATCCTCGCGAAAGCGGGAATCCATATAAATTACTCTATGTCATTGCGCGTCTCGTACTCGAGCCAAAGCAATCTCATTTCCCTCCGTCATTCCTGGCTTGCACAGTCCCGAGTATTCCTTGAGGGACCAGGAATCCATATCAATAAATATCGTTATCCATACCACCTCATCTCACTTCTTCCTGATAGAATATAAACACATGGAAAATATATTAGCTCCTTTTCGCGGCTTGCTCAAAATCAAAGATCTCAGGAATCGACTTATTTTTACAGCCATCATCATTGCCGTTATTCGCTTCGTGGCTCACATTCCCGCTCCCGGCGTAGATCTTTCTTCTCTAAGAAATATTTTCGACCAATCAGCATTCTTGTCCCTCCTCGATGTTTTCTCCGGAGGCACCCTGGGAAACTTTTCTATCATGGCACTCGGACTCAATCCCTACATCAATGCCTCCATCATTATTCAAATGCTGGGTATGGTCATTCCTCAGCTAGAGGAATTACAAAAAGAAGGGGACTATGGTCGCCAAAAAATTAATCAATACACTCGTCTTCTCACTGTTCCTCTTTGTTTCATGCAAGCTATCGGTATTCTTTTTCTCCTTTCTCGCCAAGGATTAGTCACCACTTCCAATCCTCTCCAGCTCGCCAGTATCGTCTTTACTCTCTCAGCCGGCACAGGTCTTATGGTCTGGCTTGGAGAACAGCTCAATGATTACGGTCTGGGCAATGGTATCAGTCTTTTGATTTTCGTTGGTATTATTAGTCGTCTTCCGGTCACCGCCGTACAAATGTTCACCACCACCGACCAATCCAAATTTATTCAATACGGTATTTTCGCCGCCGCTTCTTTGGCAGTCATCTACGCTATTGTTCGCACCAGTGAAGCCACCAGAGAAGTTCCCATCCAGTCCGCCAGACGCGGTTCTACCAGTTACACTTCTGCCGTCAAAAATCATCTGCCCCTCAGGCTCAATCAAGCCGGTGTGATCCCGATTATCTTTGCCGTCTCCTTCATGATGGTTCCCGGACTTCTGGCTCGAGTCCTCTCCGGAGTTCAGCAGCCTCAGCTGGCGCAAATCGCCACCAATCTAAGCAACTCTCTCAATCCCAATGGAGGGCTCTACAATCTTCTCTACTTCGTTCTCGTTGTCGCCTTCACCTATTTCTACACTGCCGTAGTCTTCAATCCGGAAAAAATAGCCAAAGACCTTAGACAATCGGGTAGTTTTATCCCCGGTGTCCGTCCCGGTCCTGATACAGTCAAATATCTCAACTTCGTCCTTTCTCGTATCACCCTCATCGGAGCTTTCTTCCTGGGATTAGTCGCTGTTATGCCTGCTATAGTTTCTGGAATTACCGGCGTTACTTCCCTGGCTATCGGAGGTACCGGAGTTCTCATCGTCGTCTCTGTAGTTCTGGAGATTCTCAAATCGATCAACTCTCAGCTCTACATGCATCACTACGAAAAATTCCTGACCTAAAAATATGAATTTAATAATTCTTGGACCTCAAGGATCAGGCAAAGGCACTCAAGCCAAATTAATTGCGCAAAAATTCGGCCTCACCCATATTTCCACTGGTGCTCTCATAAGACAAGAAGTCCAATCGGGCAGTGATTTTGGCAAAACTCTGGAACAAAAAATCAAAAACGGCGAGTTAGTCTCCGATGCCGAGTTATTCTCCATCTTAGAAAAAGCCCCTATATCCGCCCAAAAAGGCTTCATACTCGACGGTACTCCTAGAAATATATATCAAGCCAAAGAGTTGGAAAAAGTATTAGGTAAAGTCGGTGTCCACATCGATCAAGTCATCCATCTTTCCATTCCCCATGAAGAAAGCATCACTCGTCTCCAAAAAAGAGCACAATTAGAACACCGCCAAGACGACAATCCCGAAGCCATCCAAAAACGTCTCGATCTATACACCAATGAAACTCTACCCGTCATAGATTACTATCGCTCACTAGGAAAATTGATCGAGATTGACGGACGTCCAGATGTCCAAACCATATTTGACGATATCTCCCGCCACCTCGAAGATGTAAAATAACTCTCATGAACAAACTCACCGCCATGACCGAAGGCGGTAAACGCTTAGGTCACATCAAATCTCTCATCTCCCCAAAGATACTGGCCGGTGTCACCCCTCTTGAAATAGACAGCTTGGTCAAAGACCTCATTCTCAAAGGTGGCGACAAACCTTCATTTTCGATGGTTCCGGGGTATTTCCACTCCACCTGTATCAATGTCAATGCAGGCATGGTCCACGGTATCCCAAATCAAACTCCATTCAAACCTGGCGATGTGGTCAAGGTCGACCTCGGCTTATATCACGAAGGCTATCACCTAGACTCTGCCCTCACTGTTCAGATTCTTCCTCAAGACAATCCCACTACCGAATTCCTCAAAATAGGCCAAATCGCCCTCTCTAAAGCCATCGCTCAAGCCATCCCAGGCAATACGATCTTTGATATCAGCCAAGCCATGCAGAACTCCATCGAGCCGGCCGGTTACTCCGTCATTCGGGATCTCACCGGTCATGGTATCGGCAAAGAATTACACATGGAGCCTTACATTCCCTGTTTTGCCGATCCCAAAACCAAGAAAAATATCCTCCACGAAAACCAAACCATCGCAATCGAAGCCATGTATGCACTAGGCAAACCCAATCTGGTCGAAGACACCGATGGCTGGACTCTCTCCACTCAAGACGGCTCAATAACCGGCATGTTCGAGGAGACTATCTATATCGGCAAAGACGGCCCTATCATTCTCACCCAGATGAATTAGGTTTATAATCAGCAGGTTCATTGAATCTTATATTTCCGGGAGGACAAAAATGGGAGATCACCTGTTATTTGTTTTTGCCGAAGATGCCAATCCGTATATCACTGAAGTAATGTCATTTCTTCGGCAGCTTGATATCGATTGCGTCACTCACACGCAACTTCTCAAACAGGCTCGTCTTGGAACTACGGTTATTTCAAACCTCGAAAACATGGTTATCTCAGCCAAGTCCGTTATCATTATTGCCACACCAAAGCTCAAGGAGGATCGGTACAGCCATGCCCTCATCGATTACGCTGCCGAGCAGGGCAACCTTTTCTCTGTTATATTGCGCAGCCAGGGTAGTGTGCTTGTTCCACCAAACTTCATGCGTGGTGGTAACTTCCTCATCGCCGACCCCGATCCAGCCAAGTTCGCCGAACAACTCCGGGACAAAATATTTCCTCTTTAAGATCAACACCCCCACTACCCAGTGGGGGATTTTTTTCAGACACGAACATCTTCAAGCTTCATGTTACTTCTGTTAACATCAATATATGCCCACAGAGGTCCCTACCCCAGAAATTCAATCACCCCCACAAACGTCACACGAAACCTTAGAGAGCAAACAATCAAGGATTCCAAACTCAGAAGCCGCAGTAGGTCAGATCGTCACCGAGATCGCCACTTCAATAGCTTCCCACTACGAAGAGATAACTACCAGAAGGGAGTCTGATTTGGCCGAAGCAAAGAAAGAAGAATCTGAGTTGTCAGACAAGGTCAAAGAAGCTGAAAGACTTATTGAGACGAAAAACAAAATCTCATTGAGGATAGACGAGTTAGAGATATTACAACAGAATATAACATTAACAATTTCAGAAAATAGATTCACTCCAGGAGAGAAAATAATATCGTTGTTACCTGAGATTATCAGGCCAAAAAAAATTAAGAAAAAAGAAGAAATTTTAGAACATGCCAGGTTACAAAGAAAAGCTGCCGATTTAGAGATAGACACTCTTCTTGAGCAAAAATTCCAGATAGTCAAAGACACTTATGGATCTGAAGCTACAATAGTTAAAGATAAAGCAAATCTTCAAGCAGCAGAACAAAAATTAATAGATATCCAATTTGAGAGCAAGGAGCCTATCGAAATTGAGGAAGCTCTTTCCAAGGAACAGAGAAGAGAACATATCCGTATTCTTGATACTGCTGTTGAATCAGATAAGGAGGACATAAAAAGTGAAGCCGAAAAAATTGTCTCAGAAAGCGAGCTTTTGACAAATTCAGGAAAAAACTATGCAATTAAGCTGGCTAGAGAGAGGTTGATCGCTAGGGTTTTTGAAATTGATCTCATCAGCAGAAACGAAATAGATCCAAGCCTGCTCACGGACGAAAAGATCAGTGAGGATATAAATTCTGAAGAAATAATGAGATCGGAGGGGGTAGAACGAGTTGCAGTTGCGACAGCTACCAGGTTTCTTTCCGATTTATACGGCATTGAAGCTGTTACCTTCATAAATGACAAATGTCAAGCAACCACTGGACTAAGTTTGGACCTTGCATATTCTCCATCACTTCCACGTCAGGTATTAGATCAATCCTCTTTTGTTTATGCGGATGTCATGAATGATGAGGACTACAAAGAGTCGGCTAGGCTAGCAGGAAGATTAGCGATTGATTCACTGAAAAAGTTAGACATTCCTCAATCGGTTTACGATTCCTCGGTAGCTTTCTTAGTTCAGGAAGTGTACTCAAGAAGTGCTAGGAGTATGGTCAGTAGTGATTCTAGCGGTGATATCGAGTTTGTAAATCAATTAACCAAAGGCGTTGAAAACGCTGACTTGGTTGATACCATTCACGCCACCATTAATAATCAAATAGACAAGACGATTAATGCAGAAGGTTTTTGGTACGCCAAACAAATCTGGAGAAGTCTTGACCCGGAACTTAGACATAATCTAATATCGAAAAACCCCGAAAAATCCACGGTGCATAAACTGGAATTATCTAGAATTCTATCTAGCACAGAAGGACGACAAGTTCTGTCTGAAGAAATAGATCAGATTACAGAAATCATCAAGGACGATCCGAGTGTAATCGAAATCAACCCAGACGGTGTTGTCAATATCAAAAGAGAGCTTCTCAATCAATTAGTGGTCAGAGATCGCTTATGGACGGCAACAAGCCTCTATTCTCTAGTCAGCGTCGAGTCTTCACTCAGACTGGACATGACTAGTGAAGATCGAAAAAGATGGTCCTATGTAATTAACGCCACAAAAGATTTTCCCGATTTAGTTACAGAAGTGAATTTGGGCAACATATTTGAGTTAACTATACAAAACGAGAGCAATGGAGAGGTAGTTACTTATCTGGACAGGAGAATCTTAATGGAAAAAAAACCAGCCTCAAGCTTCACTGTATTTTCATCCATTCTAAAACGGGATAAAGACGTAAAAATGGCACCAGAAATATTTAACCGATCGCAGTTTAGTAGTGAAGAATGGCTATGTGTCAGTATGATATTTGGTAGAGAATCAAAGCTCGATATCGACATGTCCGAGGAAAAACTTGCCCAACTTGTCACTCATATTGAGAAAAAACAAGATTATTTTGAGGTCGATCTAGATTTTTTATCTCAATTCCCTTTACCCATTTGGGATAAAGTTTTCGATAGTCAGGGATCGGTAAGGCTGCGTCAAGAAGATCTTGAGTTGCTCATCTCTTCCCCTGATCAGAAAGATAACAGACTGGCAGTAATACGCCAGTTATTTGGCAATATCGCCGACTGTCCAGACCCCAAATTCTCTCAACAATCTGGTGGTGTGAAATTAATCATCGATGATGAATTCCAAGACTACATTCTCGGATCAGACCAAGGATCTTGGATAATTCGGAAATTGTCTACTGAAGCGGTATCCCAAAACATTGAGGTTGTGTCAGACAAACTAAACAAACTACTTTCTTTCATCGACAAATCCAAGTCAATCAGTGATCAACTGCCAGATTCTCAGAGAAAAATATGGATCGAATGCACCAAGGGTTTCTTAAATAAAGATATACTTAGCAATATAGATCAAATCGATACTCCGGACTTCTTCTACACTCTATTAGACTCCGCTTCTCAGTATCACAAGGGTCTCATGCTTTCACTACTTATTGAGCATAAGTTAGCCACACCAGACGACAATCTAGTTCAGTTAAATAAAATCATTTCTGTATTGGGAAATACAAGAATTGACACGAAATTCGTTAACGACTCACTCAAATTACATGATGAATCACAAGAAGGCCGGCTAGATTACGGTATCGTGCCATCAAAAGGAGTTATTAAGCTAAAAACTTCAGAGATTCTCGAACGTGCCGAAAGTTCAAAATTTTCCTACCAATTATGGCTTCACAGAGACAAGCTTAAGGAGCTGGGCATATCAATCGAAATAGATGATAACGATGCAGGAACATCATTTGAAAACATTTCTCGCTTATACGCTCTAATAGAGAAACTACCTCAATATCAGTCGGAGGAAAAGCCTGATTTCAGGATACTTTACGAATGGCTACAAGACGAAAAATGCCCAGTCAAATTCGACGGCGCGAATATCACTATCTCTGGAAACGAGTCGGTATTCTGGCATAGTTTCATGGCCAATGGACACATAGCAAAAATACTTTATCTTCCAGATCAATTATCTGCCATGGGAATCAAAGTCAATCTTGAAATTCCAAGAATAATCCAATACTCAGATATTAGTTGGTGGGAAAATACCGTCTTTAAAGATGTGCTCTATTATCGCCCAAACAAGATAGAGGAATTATTTACTTATAATTCTGAGACGGGAGAAATCAAAGCAAAGAAAGCTTTCATTGAGAAGTTAATCGACACTTCTTCTAATTCTGAATACGATAAATGGATAATACTTAAAAATAAAGATATGAAGTGGATTGATTTCCCCATCCATCTTGAAGATGAACCTGTTCTGCAGACACTTAATATTGCCAGAAAACTCAGATCAACTGCTCTTGAAACAAAAAATACTACGCTTAGAGACTTCTCTCTTCTTCTCATGTCAGCAGATTTAGAGACGGCAAAAGCGTTAACTGATTTTATTACCGTTGAAAACGGAATAATCACGATTGACCAGAAAATCCTTAATTCTTTATCTAATTTAATTAGTAATGAAAGAGAAAGAAACAACTGGCTAAGTGCATTCTCGGAGTTAAGTTTGGGTGTAGATGAAGTAAAGCTTTCGTTTGAGACTCCTGAAGCTAAGGATAGATTTACCAAATTTGCTGGGGTATATCTTGTTAGCGGTGGACCGAGAAGAGATCAATTAACCTATTTAAAATCCCGACTTGGCAATATGTATTTTGAAGACCCCCTAGCCGCAGACGATTTTATATCCTCTGTTTTTGATATCACCCCTTCAGGTATCTTTGCCAATAGGAAATTTTTTGATCATTGGATTTCAGAGTTTAACAAACGAAAGATCGATATATATGAACTTAAACACTATATTTCAGAAAGTTCTAAAAACGGCTTAGTTGACCTCACAAATCTCTCTAGGTTTAGTCAGGAAGAGAGAATGCTCTTTTCGTTTGATAATGATGACATCTTCAAGTTATTAACGGTCACAGTTTTTGATGGCACCACTAGTCTCGACGAGGCTATTTTGAAGTTGGATCAATACTTCGACGTTGGTAGCGTAAATGTAGAAGGGATAGGGAAAAAAATTCCCTCTCTCAAAGCAGAAGTGTTTCTTTCTTTAACAAAGGGAGGAGAGGCAAAATATTTAAATATCGCTTTGCAAAATGGGATGATTGAGATCTCTAGTGATCAAGTAGACGACAAATCATTTTTCAGTTTCCTTGCCATTCATCAGGAGTGGGTCAGCTACTACCTCACCTCAGTGGGTGAAGATGTCAAGAAAATTCATACGCAATTCAATGCTGATTTTAATGCTAAAACAGCCGAAGATGGGACCATACAATTCCAAATTACAGACCGATCATTTCCCCAGTTTTATCGGTACTTTGGTTTTAACCTGATAAACAAAATTGACGACAAAGGTATATTTGTTGAACTGGGTCCTGAGTATCTGCAGACGTATCATGTTCTCAAAGCTATTAAGCATGAACCTCCAATCAAAAACCTTGTTGAATATCAAAACGATCTTGAGATCGTATCAAAAAGGTGTGCACAATATTTCACCATCATCGATGAAGACACTATAGAACTAAAGCCTGGTCAATTCTACAATTTCCTTAATCTTATATATCACGATAGTGTACATCTGTCGAGGTATATTGAATCATCTTCGATAAGGCTTAACCCTGAAAGTATCAAAAAAGAGCTTGTAGAGAGACATTTCAACAGCCTTGAAAATGCATCTCTACTTGAAATCGACAAGCAAGGATGGTTTTCTCCGGAAGTAATTCCGTCGTCGCTTCTTGAACAGAGTGGTTTTTCACAGGAGTTCATATTTTCCCAATCAAACGTCTTTCTCAGTGGCGAAGAAACAGCTGTTGATCGCAAAAAAATGCTTAAATTCCTCAGCTTTATTCGTAATTCACCTCATCGAGCCAGACTTGTAAATATCATTACCCAAAATCCGGACATAATTATAAATCATGATTACCAGAAATACATTGTCAATAGTCTTGATAGGATTGTTCAAATTCCCGAGGCCCAGTTTCCTGAATATATGGAAGTAGTCAGTTCGATCACAACATCTCCTTCAAGAGAGATAAGGAGACTCGGAGAAGAATTAGCCCAGCGCATTTTTTCCGTTGACAATCCCAAAGAAGTGTACACCAAAATAGAAGATGTCTTCGTCAGGAACAATACCCCTCTGGTAGGAAAGATCTACCAAGTTTTCGATATTCTATATCCAAAGGAAAAACTGGATGTAATGCTTGAAAAGCCCAATCTAAGTGCAGTCCTTCGCAACGCCAAGACAGATTTAAGAAGGAGGGATATTATCTATCGGGACTTACTCAAAATCCATCTAGAATCAGGCAACCAGTCTCTGTTTGAATATCTAAAGCTGATTGATTCGGGCAGTCCTTTGGTGGATAAATTCAGAGCTGGCGAAACTCTAACAGATGAAGAAACCAGAACACTTACCAACTTTACTCACAAGCTTCAGACACTATATAAAACATCATTGATGGGAAGAAGGTCCAGTCCACACCCAACAGAACCTGGTCTATCTGAATCAATCGACCAGCTGTATCGCGATCTTAGAGTTAAGCCAGGTCAGACGCTGGACCAACGCGTGTGTGAAATGTTCTTGTATCCCATTGGAGCAAAATCTACCAAAGAAGCCTTGGATTACATGGAATCGTCACGTCAGGAAGCCATAGATAGAATACGGCAGGAGCGCCAAAAATATCAGGGGAAATATGCTCTCATGGAGGGAGATCTAGTTAAAGGCATCGTTACTCTAGAAAAGTTACAGAATGAAAACGGCTTCCTGATTCTCGGCAATATTCTTGCAAATGGTTCGGTTGCCACCGAATATCTTGGATCAGACTCCGGTCACGACTCTACCCCATTTGATACAGATAGTGTCAGATTAGGTGCGACAGACATAAAAGACACTTTCAGAAAAACCTTTATCGGTCAACAATCATCGGGCTATGGAGACATCCTCCAAGTAGTTAGGGACCGTGGACAGTTCCACGATAGCGCCAACGAGAATTCTCCGGTTTACGCGCCCGATAAACTAGAGATCATTCCTTCAAAAGTAGTCAGTGAGAACCATACCGGCGTCCGTACAGGCTGGTCAGCCAGGGAGGTTGACCTATATATAGTAAAAGATAATATTAAAGATGATAAACGCACACTTCAAAATTTCTTTTTCGCTATCGCCAAGCAAGATATCCCCAGTGTAGTTGTCGATGCCGATGGAGATGAAATATTCAGCGAGGAAATGTATTATGCATATCGCAAAGCCTTACAAGGGATAGAACGCTTCCACGGTGAAAGGATCGATGTTCTTTATCTCGAAGATAATAACCCTTACAGGAATCTGGTGGATGAATACATACCGATAATAAAAAACGACAGGGAATCGGTTCAGATTAGGAACCAAGAGATTCGGCAAAAAATTAACATAGCCCTTAAGGATATAGGGGTGGAACTTAAGGCAGAGGACGATAGTAGCCTCCTTGGCGCTCAACTGGAAGATATTGGATCCACCGGTAGAGGAACCAATCTCCCCGGTGACTTCGATTTCGATTACACACTTCTCCTTGATCCAATCGCCTTCAAAAAAGCAAAAGAGATCAAGGAGATATTGCTTGGCAATATTGCTCATTCGGGAACAATTCCCGGAGATGGCGGAAATTTCAGTGTTCAGGTTAGAATGACTGGAGTAGAACTTTCGAACGGGGATAGTCTGGATGTCGATATCGGGATAACTTCCAGGGAAGATGTTGAGATTTTCGGGTCGCACAAAGCTGTCTCCGAAAAGATCGACTCGATTGCACTAGAATATGGTGAAGATACAAGAAACGAAGTAATTGCCAATATCTTGGTCGCCAAAAATCTTCTTAAAGCAGGTCATGCCTACAAAAAAGCAGATGACGGGGGGATTGGAGGAATCGGTGTTGAAAACTGGATTCTCCAACACAATGGCTCAATCGACTCTGCGTTCATTTCTTTCTGGGAAGCTTCACATGATGAAAATGGTGGTATCGTTCCCATCAAAGAATTCCGTTTGAAGTACCCCATTTTTGATGCCGGGAGCAACCTTCGTCAGGGCAAATTTCATGATAATTTCTCTTATACACTTACCCAGGAAGGCTACAGCTCAATGATCAAAGTCATCGAAGAGTATAAACTTAAAAAATCTGGATTTTTTTCGCCCACTCCCGTCCAACAGACCAGCTCTGATGTTTAAGTTCCGCTATAAAGAGTGATTTGTGTAGTACAATACCCTTTATAGTGGTTTGAGCCTAAAGGGTAGCTGGCAATTTGAGCCTGTCCCTGGTACAATACCACTTGCACAACTTAAATATGGCTAAAAACCAGATGACTGAGGTAAACGGAGTCGTCTCCGAGGCCTTACCAAACACACAATTCAAGGTAACCCTCGAAGATGGCAGAGAAATCTTGGCCCATCTCGCCGGAAAAATGCGTCTATATCGCATAAAAGTCATGCCAGGTGACAAAGTTAAGCTCGAAATGAGCCCATACGACACCACCAAAGGCAGGATTGTATTCCGTCAGAGCTGATCCATCTTCTCCCGTTTTCCTTACCAAAACCAATTACTAATATAAATATATAATCATGCGGGTTCAATCTTCAGTCCGCCCTCGATGTAAAAATTGCAAAATTATCAAACGCCACGGAAAGGTGTTAATTATTTGCACCAACCCACGCCACAAACAGCGCCAGGGTTAATTAATTTATAGAATATATGCCAAGACTTGCAGGAGTAGACGTACCAAACGAAAAAAGAATCGACATTTCTCTCACCTATATCTTCGGTATCGGTAAGAAAATTGCCAAAGATATCCTAAAACAGGCCAAAGTAGACCCCAGCATCAAGACCAAGAATCTCAATGCCGACGAGCTCAAGACCATCCAATCGGTCATCGAAACCGTGCCTACCGAAGGTGAACTAAGGAAAATGGTCCGTGACAACATCGAAACTCTCAAAAGAAGTCAAGCATACAGAGGCCTTCGCCACTCCATGGGACTTCCCGTCCGCGGTCAACGCACCCGTACCAACGCTCGTACCCGCAAAGGTAAGAGAAAGACCATCGGAGCCATGTCCAAAGAAGCTGCCGCCAAACTAGAAACACCAGCAACTAAAACACCAGCAACCAAGAAATAAACTAATATGCCAGCACCAAAAGCTAAAGCCAAAACCATAGTTAAAACCAAAAAAGCCTCCACCGCTCATTTCAAAAGCGGCCAGGGCAAGATGTACGTCAAGTCCACCTTCAACACCACCTATGTCTCCTTCACCGATATGACCGGCAACGTCGTTTGCTGGAGCAGTGCCGGTACTTGTGGGTTCAAGGGTGCCAAGCGCTCCACTCCTTTCGCCGCTACTACAATAGTCGAAGAGGGACTCCGCAAAGCCAAGGGTATGGGCCTCAACTCTCTGGAAGTCTTCCTTAAAGGACCTGGTCCCGGAAAAGATGCCTCAATTCGCGTTCTTAAGACCTCCGGTCTAGATATCAATTTGCTGGCCGACACCACTCCCATCCCTCACAACGGTTGCCGTCCCAGAAAACACAGAAGAGTTTAAACATTACACACCAAAGAAAAACATAATATGGCTAAATATATCGATCCCAAATGCAGACTCTGTCGCCGTGAAGGCGTTAAGCTTTATCTCAAAGGTGCACGTTGTTTCACCCCCAAGTGTCCTATCGAAAAACGAGGCGCACAAATGCCTGGTCAACACGGCAAAAAGAGATCCCGTGGTCGTATTTCCGGATATGGCATCCAGCTCAGAGAAAAACAAAAATGCAAGCGCACCTACGGTATTCTTGAAGGACAATTCCACAACTACTACGTCCTCTCCCTCAAATCTCCCCAAAACACCGGTGAAGTCCTTATGCAGACCCTCGAGTCCCGTCTGGACAACGTCGTCTACCGCTTGGGATTCACCATCAGCCGCTCACTGGCTCGCCAGCTGGTTACTCATGGTCACCTCAAAGTAAACGACAAAAAAGTTGACATCGTCAGTTACCTCACCAAACCGGGCGACACCATCTCTCTTACCCCAGAAGGCGCTAAAATGAACTTTGTAGCCGACAATCTAAATGACAAAAATCTACCTGCCAAATGGATGTCCCGCAAAGCCACAGTTGGCAAAATCGACCGCCTACCTACTCGCGATGAGATAGGTTCAGACATCAAAGAGAACCTTATTATCGAGTTCTACTCAAGATAAATTATTTATAAATTAGTACAAATCCTAAAATGTTACAACCAAACTTTAAGATCACCGTTAAAGACACTGGTGTCAACGCATCTCAGATCATTATCGAACCGCTTCCCCAGAACTTCGGTCACACTCTCGGCAACTCTCTTCGCCGTATTCTTCTGACCTCACTTGAGGGTGGCGCAGCTACCAGTATCAAAATCGATGGCGTTCCTCATCAGTTCTCCACTCTCGCTGGCCTCAGAGAAGATATTCTTGACCTCATCTTAAATCTCAAGACAGTCAACTTTGCCGTCGACAATGACGAAGTCACCACTGTCAAACTCCACGTCTCAGGAGATAAAACAGTCACCGCAGCCGACCTCGACTGCCCCACAGGCGTAACCGTCACCAACCCCGACAAAGTTCTCTGCCACCTCACCTCAGCCAAAGCCAAGATCAACGCCGTTATTACTGTCGCTCGTGGACTCGGCTACGTCTCTTCTGAAGAACACGTTACCGACGAAATCGGTGTCATCCCACTAGATTCTTCCTTCTCTCCAGTAGTAAGTGCCAGTTACACCATCGAAGCCACTCGTGTCGGTCGCAGCACTGCCTTTGACAAGATCAAATTGAATCTAGTCACCGACGGTTCCATTTCTCCCATCGACGCTTTCAAAGAGGCGTCCAAAATCCTCACCAGCTTCTCCGCTCATGTAAATTCTGAAGAAGCCTACCAAATCGAAGCCAAGCTCAAGACATCTACTACCACCACTGGTGGATATGTAGATGATCTCGACCTTCCCACCAGAGTCCTCAACGCACTCAAAAAAGCCGATATCGTCAAATTATCAGATCTCAAAGCCCTTTCCCTATCAGATCTCCACAAGGTCAAAAACCTAGGTGAGAAATCTGCCACTCAAGTCGTCGAAAAGGCGGCTGAGAAGGGCATTATCATCGCGTAATACTCACTATGGCTGTAAAACATCAATCTCGTCTGCCAAAACTAAACCGTGACGCAAATCACAGGAAAGCTCTTTTCAGAAATCAATTGAAAGAGTTGATCAAGAATGGTTTTCTTACCACTACAGTGGTCAAGGCGAAGATCATCAAACGCCTCTTCGATAGATTGGTCACCAAAGCCAAGCAGGGTACACTAAGTTCCAGACGCAATGTTATTGCCTCTCTTGGCAATCCTTCTTCCGGCAACAGGTTGGTCGACACTATCGCTCCGGCTCTCTCCGACAGAAATAGTGGCTACACCACCATCCAAAAGACAGATGTTCGCAAGGGAGATGCCACAGCCCTCGCCATCCTCAAGCTTGTCGTCGAAATTCCTGAGCCAGTCAAACCGGCCAAAGAAGAAAAGAAAGTAGTCAAAAAGGAAAAGACAGTTAAAAAAGCCAAATAAACTTTTATGAACACTCTTACAATAAAACCCACCGACATAAAACACAGCTGGCATCTTATTGATCTTGATGGCAAGACACTCGGACGCGTTTCCACCGAAATAGCTCAGCTGCTTATTGGCAAGGGCAAACCTCTCTCCGGCGGTCATCTTGATGACGGAGACTTCGTAGTTGCCATAAACGCTGCCAAAATTCACGTCACCGGCAAAAAAGCCACAGATAAAAAATATTATTCCCATTCTGGCTTCCCCGGTGGTCTCAAAGAAATCTCTTTTGAACAACTTCTAGCCAAAGACCCTCGTAAAGTCATCGAGAAATCCGTCAAGGGTATGCTACCAAAAAACAAACATCAGCAAACTCGTCTTCGCAGACTTAAAGTCTACTCAGATGCTACCCACCCATACGCTGTTGAACTAGGATTAACCAAAGAAACAAAATAAACTATGGCCCAAAAACTCACCAAAAAAGCTAAGATCGCCGTTAAACCAGTCAAAACCGTACCGGTCAAGAAGGGTGTCCTCGCTATGCCCAAGGAATATATCTCTGCCGTCGGTAGAAGAAAAACCGCCGTCGCCCGTGTCAGAATCTGGCCAGGCAAACAAGAGCTGGTCGTCAATGGCAAACCCATCTCTACCTATTTCAAAGGTGAAACTCTCAAAAAGATTTACCAGCTACCTTTTGCCATCACCGAAACTCTCGGCCAATACACCGGAAGTATCAAAGTTGCGGGCTCAGGTATGATGTCTCAAGCAGATGCCCTGGTTCACGGAGTTGCTCGCGCACTAGTCAAAGCAGACACAGAAAAATACAAATCCCTCCTCAAGGCTAAAGGACTTCTCACCCGCGATCCTCGTATGAAAGAAACTCGCAAAGCCGGTCAAGGTGGTCGTGCTCGCGCCAAGAAACAATCTCCCAAGCGTTAAGGAGTGTTTTTACAATAAAAAACCGAGGGGTATACCCTCGGTTGTAAAAAACTACCATTTCAAACCAAAAACATCGACATCTACCGGCGAAAAGTCTTCGCGGTCAAAGTGGCCTACGATGACAGGCGCCAGCTTTCCGACTTTCCACAAAGCCCACAAACCGGGCGAATCGAAGATAAAGATGTCTTCCTCAGGCTCAGGATTGCTAAAAGCAGCCTCCAGAGTAGCGGCCGCTGCCACTGCGGCCACAGCCGAGATGCCTCCTGGACCCATTGCGAAGCGGATTTGTTCTAGCACCTGGGTCAGTTTCCATTTTCCACCATCATCGTCGATGCAAAACATCCCTAGCAAAGCCGAGAGATCGGGACGGATATCTTCAAGAAGCAGACTGGGGTACATAACCCCCGTATACTTCTCATGAGGCTCAGCCAACGCTCTACAAGCCATCCAGTAGTCACACAGCTCCATCCCCTCAGGGGGACGAGATGTATGGGTGATCAGCGAGACCTCATAGCCACCTTCAACAGGTACGGTCGTCATGATCTGGTCACCTACCACTTCAATCCGTACTGTGGGAGCCGAGGGATCTCTGCTTGTTAGAATATAAGAATCTTCCCTTTTTCCGGAGCTGAAATTGAAGCCTGTCCTCACCTGTGCGATCCAGCGCCGCATCAAGATCTTGATCACGGCTGCGACGCCAATAGTGTCAGGATCATCCCATTGATCAAGCTGGATATCCATGCCTTGATCGGTCAGGAATTTATTGACAATCTCTGCTGTTGGTGCAGCCACGGCCTTAAGGTCAGCCGAGTCAACCGCATCTAGCATAGACTCGATCTCTGGCCGCAAGGCGATCAAACGATCTTGAAAATCGTTATCCGGAAGGGAATACCAAACAGGCTTCTTATCATCGTCCATCTTGATATACTTGGGGCTTGCCTCATTTAAGGCTGCCCACACAAAGGGGGAAAATCCGTAAGCCATATGTCACGCTCCTTTTTTTAGTGTACAGACACCATATTCTAACAATATAGGTCAATTATTTCAAGCTCAACCGTGGTATTATCCCTTAATGATTGTCTGTGGTATGGATGAATGTGGTCGTGGCTCATTGGCTGGACCTCTGGTTGCAGGTGCAGTCATCTTTCTTTCTCCAATTGAGGAAATTGTCTCCCTTCTACCCGCGCCACTCAGGGATAGTAAAAAACTTACCAAAATCCAACGACAAAAAATATTCGATTCTAGACACATCTACCCAATAAGCTTCGCCCTAGAATCAGTTTCTGTCGAAGAAATAAATAGATATGGCATTGCCTGGGCGAACAAGGAAGTCTTTCTTCGACTCATCCACAAGATGAACGCTGACAAGTACTTAGTCGATGGCAATATCAAGTTTTCTGAATCAAACATAGAAAGTGTTATCCACGGAGACAGTCAGTATCCTCAGATTATGTTGGCCAGCATTTTAGCCAAAGTAACTAGAGATCAAACAATGATGAGCTTACACACTCTCTACCCTCACTTCAATTGGGCAAACAATTCCGGTTATTGCACCAAAGAACACCTGGCTGCTCTTCAGGTTCACGGTCTTTCTACTCTGCACCGTACAATATTTGCCAACACGGCACTTTCAAATGTACACTGAAGGTAGAGATGAAACTTGCCTTCTATCTTTTTGTATTTTTGGTACTCGCTGCTCCATTTATTGATCGTTTTTCGCTTTTCAAAATCTCAGCCGAACCAGATAAAAATAATTTTTTTGTCCCTGCTCAGCGAAAAACAAAATCAGCTTCCACGACAGGTCAAATGATCACAATAGCGGTGGGTGGCGACGTCATGCTTGGTAGGACAGTCAACACCCAAAGCATCAAATACAAGGACTTTACTTGGGCATTCAAAAATATTGCTCCACTTCTTGGCGCTGCCGACCTAAGTCTCATAAATCTGGAAACACCTATTATTTCTCCTTGCGCACCCACGGACACAGGTATGATTTTTTGTGCCCCTCCGGAGCATGTAGAGGGGTTAAAATTCGCGGGGATAGACATAGTGAACCTTGCCAATAATCACATCAAAAACCAGGGTCAAGCCGGATTAGACTACACCGTCTCTATTCTCAAACAAAACGGTATTACTCCAATTGGTTTTGAAAGTTCCATCAAGGAAATCAAAGGAGTTAAGTTTGGTTTTTTGGGATTCAACGCCGTAGATAATATAGACGAAAATTCTCTCATTACTGAAATAAAAAATCTAAAAAGCCAAGTAGACATTATCGTGGCCACTTTTCACTGGGGCTCGGAATACCAAGCCAATTCCAACGTTAGCCAAAAGAAGTTAGGTCATATGGCTGTTGATTCTGGAGCCGATGTCGTCATTGGTCATCATCCACACTGGGTGCAAGAAAAAGAATTCTACCAGGGAAAGCTCATTTATTACTCTCTTGGTAATCTCATTTTTGATCAGGCTTGGTCAGAAAAAACCCAGCAAGGTATTGTGGTCAAACTCTTCTTTTCCGGGAAGACATTTATCACTTCTCAAGAAATTCCACTCAGGATACATGATTTTGGTCAGCCTAAGTTTACAGACTCATATTGATAGGCAGTAAAATAAATATTATGTCCAACGTTTCAGACTCCAGTTCAAATCTAGATGCCAATCTGGTAGAGCATTTCACCACCAACAAAGGTGCACTCGAGCTTTCGTCTATTTTAGCCTCTGGACTAGAATCGTTCAAAAATGGCGAGATCGTCCTTAGCAATCTAAGCGCGTCACAAGTTCGCCGCCTTCTTGGTCTCAGTTCTACCGGCGAATCCATCGATAGCGGTCTGCGGTTTAAAGCTCAGATTAGTGGGAAAGAAATAGAATCATATCCCAATTTTGCCGGCAAGAATCCACTCATAGACAAAGAAGATCCCTCGGATATTTCCAGAGGAGTAGTTAAAGTAAGTACCCCTTTTGGCACTCACAATATAGATTTGATTGTTGAAAAATATAATCTCGGCGCCTCAGGTCTGGAATACAGCCTTACCCTCATCCCGGGAATTTCAATGGATGAACAATTACGCCACCAATATCTATCCCTTCTTGCAGATCGTCTGGAAAAAGAGTAGGTGTATAGTGAAATTATGAGAATATCAACCAAATTCGTATCTATTCTATTAGCCTTTATTTGTTTGCTGTTTTCCTCCACCTCAGCACTGGCGGTACAGTTCAAAGGCGAAGAAAGTCTCAACTTCGCCAAAGGGCAAAAGATTGAGGAAACAATGTTTATTGCAGGAGAGAGTATTACCTTCGACTCTGACATCATCGGTGATTTGTATTGCGCCGGTCAAAGCATAGTTATCACAGGCAATGTCAAAGGCGATATTATCTGCGCCGGTCAAAGCATCAAGATTACCGGGTTGGTGGATGGCAATGTCCGCATTATCGCACAACAGGCAGAAATCACAGGCACCATAAATCGAAACCTCAATTTTCTTGGTCAGATCCTCACATTAGACAATCAGTCATCCGTAAAGGGTGATGTCTTGTTTGGAGTTCAGTCTATTTCTCTTCTCGGGGCTGCAGGACGTGACCTTGCCGGTGCAGGTGACACAGTCACCATATCAGGATCGCTACTTAGAAATGCCACGGTGAATGTATCCAGTCTCAATATCACCGACAATGCCACAATAAAAGGTGATCTAGACTACTATACAGAACAATCAAGCACATCCTCAATTAGTGCCAATTCAGTAATCGGACAAATCAGAAGACATGATTATGTTACCGAAGATGCTCCAATAGCAACAGAAAGGGTCGACACTTTTTCTCCGGTTGGTTTATTCTTCAAAGCCCTACTCGGTGCACTTAGCTTTTTCATTATTGCGTCTGCACTGATATTCTTTGACAAATCACGCACAGAAAAAATCATCAATCTCGTTCAAGAAAGACCGGCAGTAAATGCACTTATTGGACTTGCCGCATTTGCCACCTTCCCCATAGCCTTTATGATCCTAATGATTACCTTTATCGGCATGCCACTTGCTCTGGTTTTACTGCTTGTTTACACAGTTTCGCTCATCACTGCCTCAGTCTATACTTCCATAGTTATTGGATGGAATATTCTAAGACTCCTCAATCGAATGCACCCAAGTCCTTTCCTCTCAGCTCTCGTGGGTACACTCGCTCTAGGGATCGTGGCATCCATTCCTGTTGTTGGATGGTTAGCCGCCCTAGTGGCTTTCTTCATTGGTCTAGGTGCACTCACTCGAAGTTATCTCCCGGAAAAAACCAAATAAACAAATACTATCTTTAGAATACCTTACCGAAATTATCGGTTTGAAATAATATCCTATAATTCGGGGCGGGGAGAATTGGACTCCACTCCTTGCGCACCCCATGCGCAAATACTACCGTTATACTACGCCCCGTAACTAACCTTGTTATTTTACCACACCAAAAAAGTATTGACTTTACGGGTAATATTTGGGTAAATTATAGTGTGGAATTTGTAGATGTAACATGCGATTTGTGTAAAAATAAGTTTACCCGGACAAAGCATCGATACAAAGAGGCAATCAAAATGGGCTGGAAACAATTTTGCACATTAGAGTGTCAAAAGCTATCCAAGCAAGATAGACAAAGATTTGTGTGTATTACCTGCGGTGTTGCAGTCATCAGGACGAAATCACAATTATGGCCATCAGGAAACGTGTTTTGCTCATTAAGCTGTTCAGCAAAATATACCAACCTTCATCGTGTAACAAGACGAACTCTAGAAAAAATATGCAGACAAAAATCAAAACCAATATGTGCCAATAAAAGATGTAAAAAACAGATTGGGATAGACAATAAATTCTACTGTTCTCCCGAATGCAGATATGAAGCAGAGAAAACAATCGATATCAACTTTGTACTTGATGAAATCAAGCACTTCCACGATCTATTTGATAGAGTGCCCATGAAACTTGACTTACCCTCTCTCTGCAGTAAAGCAAGGCGTGCTTTTGGTTCCTGGAACAAAGCTATAATCGCGGCTGGATATTTACCAAATCCGGTAAGGTTTTCCAAAAAATACACAGCCAAAGATGGTCATCCTTGTGATTCCCTTTCGGAAAAAATTGTTGATGATTGGTTATGTGCGCATCAAATACCCCATGAGGTTAAAGTGAGATATCCGTGGAACAATGGAATGTCCGCTGATTTCAAAGTAGGAACGTATTGGATTGAACTCTTTGGTCTTTGCGGACAGCTAAAATCTTATGACAATCTAATGAAAATAAAATTTTATCAAACCAAAAAATACAATTTAAAATTAATTAGTATTTATCTTAGTGACCTTTTCCCAGTCAGTCATCTGGAAAAGAAATTTAGGGTATTGACAAAAATAACCCGAAACCTACATAATGACTCTAGGAGTTAAAAAATTAAATACATATGCCTAAGAAATCGAAGAAAGAGGAAGTTAAGGTCAGTCAGATCACGGACAATAGTGCTCGTCTCACCGCCGTTAAGATAGCTATGCAACAAATCCAGAAACAATTTGGAGATGGGGCCATCATGCGCATGGGAGTAGATAGAGTTTCCGAAAAAATCCCCGTCATCAGCAGTGGGGCCATCAGTCTGGATGTAGCATTAGGAGTAGGTGGTTTTCCCAAAGGTAGGATCGTCGAGATCTACGGTCCCGAGGCTTCAGGCAAGACCACTGTCGCGCTACACGTCATTGCTGAAGCTCAGAAAAGTGGCGGCGTAGCAGCCTTCATCGATGCAGAACATGCGGTAGATCCTGCCAGAGCCCAGTCTATCGGAGTAGACTTAGACAATTTGCTCCTATCTCAGCCTGACAACGGCGAACAAGCCCTGGAAATCGCTGAGACCCTTATTCGTTCCGGCGGTGTAGATGTTGTCGTTATAGATTCAGTTGCTGCTCTTGTCCCCAAGTCAGAAATAGAAGGTGAAATGGGAGATTCATCGATGGGACTACAAGCTCGTCTTATGAGCCAAGCATTGCGCAAAATTACTGGAGCCGTCTCCAAATCCAAATGTATTGTTATTTTTACCAACCAATTGAGAGAAAAAATTGGCGTCATGTTTGGCAATCCAGAGGTTACTACCGGTGGCAAGGCTCTCAAATTTTATGCTTCTATTCGTATCGATATGCGCAAGATCGGCAATATTCAAGAGGGAGAAGAAATTATCGGTTCTCGACACAGAGCCAAGATAGTCAAAAACAAAGTTGCTCCACCATTCAAATCCACCGAACTGGACATCCTTAATGTTGGCGGTATCAGCAAACTTGGAGACTTACTTGATACAGCCATAAATTACGAGATCATCGAAAAAGCCGGAGCCTTCCTCAAATATGGTGGACAAACCATTGCTCAAGGTCGAGAGTCGGCCAAAGCCTATCTGGCAGAGCGGCCAGATCTCATGGATACTATCCGCGTTCAAGTGATGGAAAAAGTCAATGCCCCTAAAGAGCCCGCGGCCTGAGATAAGGAGCTCCTTAGTCAGTTACGCTGCCAGGATTCTTGGCATGCGCCCCTACTTTTCCGGCAAGCTTAGAGAAAAACTCCAGCAACGTGCACTAAGTCTTGACTTTGCAGATGCCACCGACGAGATAGAATCAATTATATCCGAGCTCAAAGCCAGCAAATTTCTGGATGACAAGTATCTGGCCGAAGGATATGTCAGGAAAGAGCTCCGCAAGGGCTGGGGTCCCAGGATTATTCTCCTCAAGCTTTTTAGACTAGGTGTTGATTCAGACATAGCCAAAGCCGCCCTCCTTGTAGAGGCTGATCTCCCCAAACAAAAGGCAGCCATAGCCGCCTACAGGAAGAAAATCAGTCGTTACGATCCGCGCACGCAGACAAATAAGCTTTTTCAGAGAGGATTCAATACCTCAGCTGTAGTAAATTCATTTGACTCCTGGGATCAATCAGACTAAAATACAGATACCATAATCAAGAATTACGATTATTACGCACAATGACTGTCTTAATATTACCCGATACAAAAACAGCAGTACTCCGCAAGGGGTAAATTTTGTGTGTTTGAATCGCTTGGTTGTGGGCTTAGTAATTGTTGCTAAACCACATGTCACTTTTATCTATCTTTAAATCAAATCTATTCAGAGCAGGATCAAATTCTGCCTCAAAGGCCACCAAGTCAGTTCCTCAAGCCGCTCCGTTGCCTCCAAAAACCGTCACCGTTCAACCTACCCTTCCAATTGCACCCACAGTCGACACCAAGGCGATAATCGCCCAAGTCACCGCCCAGGCACAATCTCAGGCTCGTGAAATCATCCTGGCAGCCAAAGACGATGCCTTCAAAATCAAGGATCAAGCTGTCAAAGACGCTCGTATTCAACTGGAAGAGATGGAAATGCGTTCCAAAAATCTTTCTCAGAAACAACAAAGCCTCATATCACTAGAAGATCAAGTAAAGAAACAAAAATTTGCTCTAGAAGCTAGCCAAAGACAATTAGAAGATCAGAAGAAGCACCTCACCTCTCAAGAAGACTCCATCGCTCAAAAGCTAGAAAAAATCGCTTCGATGACCACTGATCAGGCCAAGAAGGAACTACTCTCCCAAGTAGAAAAAAGATCAGCCGGTGACATCGCCAAAATCATCAAGGAGACGGAGGAGAAGGCCAAGCTTGAGGCAGATGATCTCGCCAGAGAGATTTTGGTCGACGCTATGAGAAGCGGTGCCACCGATTATGTAGCCGAATACACTATCTCCACAGTTCCAATACCAGATGAAGAAACCAAAGGTCGTATTATTGGCAAAGATGGACGCAATATCAGAATATTCGAAAAGATTTCCGGTTGTGATGTCTCCATGGATGAGTCACCTGATGAAGTAAAATTGTCCAGTTTCGATCCGGTGAGGAGAGAAATTGCTCGTGTTACTTTAATTCGTTTAATTAAAGACGGTCGTATTCACCCTGCCCGTATCGAAGAATACTTCGATAGAGCCAGAAAAGACGTAGAACAACTCATGTTCCAAGAAGGACAAAAACTTTGTCACGCTGTCGGCGTCTACAACATGCCTCGTGACCTAATCGGAGTTTTGGGTAGATTTAAATTCCGCACTTCGTACGGTCAGAACATGATCAGTCACACCTTAGAAGAGACAAGAATTGGTATTAAGCTCGCCAACGAAGTCGGAGCCAATGTTGACACAGTTCGCCTTGGTTGTCTTCTCCATGATATCGGCAAAGTAATCGAAGGTGAGGGCAATCATGTAGAGCTTGGTGTCAATTACCTCAAGAAATTCAGTCTTCCTCAAGTGGTTATAGATTGTGTTGCCCAACACCACGAAGATGAAGAGTTCAGTCACGTTGAATCTATGCTTGTCTATATCTCCGATGCTATCTCGGGCTCACGTCCCGGTGCTCGTCACGAAAACACGGAAGAATATGCCAAGAGAATTACTCAGCTGGAGACCATCGCCAAAAAGCATCCGGAAGTAGAAGATGCCTATGCCATCTCAGCCGGTCGTGAGATCAGGGTCATCGTCAACCCAAGCAAGGCCAGTGATGATCAGCTACCCATTCTCGCCGCCGCCATCCGTGACGAAATCAGGAACACTATGACCTTCCCCGGCACAGTCAAGGTCAACGTATTGCGCGAGACCAGGGCAGCAGAAATCGCCAGTTGATCTCTAGTACTTGATAAAATTAACAATTAGGTGGTAACATCAGACATTAATTTAATTGAACCTGCCTCGTTCTAGGAGGAGAACAAAAAATAATATATGACCAAACACTCGCTTATTAACATTGTTTCCAAAAAAGTTCATTTGACCAAAAAGGCAGTCAAGGAAACTGTCGACACTTTTTTTGATGAAATGATTTCTTCGCTTATGAAAGGCGACAAAGTTGTCATCTCAGGATTTGGAACTTTTTATATCGGTAAAGTAGACGACAAGCAAGTCGTTCCTTTCGGAAACGAAACTAAGAGACAGGTTGTCAAAGGACATAAAGTGATCAACTTCCACGTCGGCAAACCTCTCAAGAAAAAAGTCTGGTAATGCCTCAAGTACACATTAAGACTTTCGGCTGTCAGGCCAACAAATCCGATTCGGAAAGACTCTTGGGTGATTATCTCGCCCGTGGGTTTACCGAAACAGACAATTGGAAAGAGGCCGATGAAATAGTCATCAATTCTTGTTCGGTTAGACGTTCGGCCGAAGATAGGGTGAGGGGATTTATAAACAACATCAACAAGTTTTTCCCAACAACACGACCAAAACTAATTCTCACCGGCTGTATGCTATTCCGGTCAAAGGACGAAATCAAAGAATTGCTTCCGGAAGTTGATGAGGTTCTGCCCATTAACGAAGTTGGTTTCAATCAGTCGGCCATAAGGAAAGACAAAATCCACGCCTGGGTTCCAATTTCCTCAGGCTGCAATTCATTCTGTACCTACTGCATTGTCCCGTACTCTCGCGGACGGGAAGCCTCCCGTCCTATGGAGGACATTTTAAACGAGGTTACTGAACTGGCAAGATCTGGGTACACTCAGATCACTCTTTTGGGTCAAAATGTCAATTCATACGGTTTGGAGAAAGAAGGTATAGGAATGAGAAAGCTATATATGGAAACTCATCTTGATCTGGCAAGCCTCCCTTCAAATCAATCCCAATACGTCAAACCCACTACGATTCCACCATTTGTTACACTTATTCAAAATATTACCCAAATAGATAAAATAGAAAAAATCAGTTTTTTCACCTCCAACCCATGGGACTTCTATGATGAGCTAATCGATGAAATCGCCATCAATCCCAAAATTGATCGCTTTATTCATTTGCCGGTTCAGTCCGGTAGCAATCGGATCCTCACAAAGATGAATCGTGGTTATAGCAGGGAATCATATGTTGCTTTGGTAGACAAAATCAAAACCAAAATACCGGATGTCGTTTTTGGTACCGACATCATCGTAGGTTTCCCTACCGAGTCGGAAGATGACTTTCTTGACACAGTAGAGTTAGCCAAATATGTCGGCTTCAAGGTGGGATTTGTGGCTAGATATTCTCCTCGACCAGGTACTGTATCAGCCAAATTGTTTCCGGACGATGTTCCCGCTGCGACAAAAAAGAGTCGTTGGGAAATACTGGATAAAATTATAAATAAAGACAATCTTTCTATCAGGCCGATTGTCCCCTAAATGAAACAACAAATTTTAGTTATCGTCGGCCCTACTGCCTCGGGCAAAACCTCACTAGCATTTGAAGTTGCCGCTCTTCTTTCTCGCTGTGCCGTTATTTCGATAGATGCCAGACAGGCCTATAAAGAGCTCAGCATTCTTACCGGAAAAGATATCCCGTCCAACCTTCCCAGTGGAACGAGCTTTTATGGAGCTGACCTGTTTGATACGGCTGAAGATATCAACATAGCCACATTTGTCAAAAAGGTTCAACCGATAATTAAGGAAAATTTGATTAATAGAACACCAATAATTCTTGTTGGAGGGAGTGGATTATATTTAAAGGCTCTCACTTCAAACATGAGTGATTTATTTATCCCCCCAGACCCAATACTAAGGGAAAAGCTTTCTTATTTAAGTACCATCGAACTTCAACAAGAATTGAATAAAATTAATTCAGACCTCTTCAATAAACTAAATAATTCAGATAAAAAGAATCCCCGTCGTCTGATCCGTCATATCGAAAAAAATCTTTCTCCAAAATCAACCCTATCACTAGAAGAACCACAGTCTACCTTTCGCTGGATCGGTCTTTCACTATCCAAAGACACACAGATGCGTCGAATCGAAAACAGAGTAAAAGAGAGAATTGCTCAAGGAGCCATAAAAGAAGTAAACAGCCTTCTATCCGCTCAGGGAAATATCAACCATTCACATCTGTTTACTAGTCTAGGTTTCAGGGAAATCCAGTCATTCATAAGGGGAGAAATTAGCCAAGATACCCTCCTCAGCCTGTGGACTAAATCAGAAATTCAGTATGCTCGTAGGCAGATAGTTTGGTTCAAGAAACAACCTCAAATTATTTGGTATGATGAGAGTAAAGATAGAAGTCAACTTGCCCAAGAGTTAGTCACTATCATAAAACAAAAATGAAAAAAGATAAGGTCATAATAGAAATAGGCTATGGCTCCATATTTTGGATTCTCTTTTCACTTATAGCTATCAAATTCCTGGGCAATCTCCTGGATATATTTATCCTGCTTTTTGTTTCCATACTTCTTGCTCTAGCCCTTTGCCCATTGGTGGACATGATGGAAAAGAAAAAAATTAGTCGGTCTCTTTCCTCCATTCTTATACTAGCTGGTATCTTCGCCATCCTCATTCTTTCGGCTGTATCTATTGTCATCCCTCTTTTCGAACAAACGGAAGCTTTCATTGAAAAATTCCCCTCTCTAGTAGCGCGAATCTATCCCTATCCGATAAATATCGGTGAGATTACAGGGCTTAACCTTGTTCCTGGTCAGGTATTCCGCATTGCCATAGACACTTTCTCCGGTTTCATATCTTTCTTTACCGTCATCGTACTTTCTTTCTACATGGTGAAAGAAATGCACAATCTCCAAAGCTATCTAGAGTTTTGGGTGGGCAAAGAAAAAGCTGAGCGATACAACGAGATCATCAAAAAACTAGAAACACAGACTGGTCACTGGGTCAGGGGAGAGCTCACCCTTATGCTCATTGTTGGTGTTCTGAGCTATCTTGGGTATGTAGCCATAGGCCTACCTTATACTATTGCCTTGGGTGTTATTGCTGGGTTACTGGAACTCATACCCAATATCGGGCCAACCATTGCCACTATTCCTGCAGCAATCGTCGGTTTCTCTATATCTCCTACTCATGGTTTTGCCGCGATAATTGTCTCGATTATTGTTCAGCAATTGGAAAACAATATCATTGTCCCCAAAGTGATGCAAAAAAGCATTGGCCTAAATCCACTGGTTACTATCCTTGGACTTATGATCGGTTATCGGTTGGGGGGACCATTGGTAGCTGTAATTACTCTCCCCTTGATCTTGTCTGCTCGAGTCATCATCTCTCACATC
>Ga0172379_10002851_pt1 | contig 29194 bp, 25 predicted proteins | sample GrowelOW334metaG_FD_119756 | JGI IMG/M metagenome (GOLD analysis project Ga0172379, IMG submission 119756) | Groundwater microbial communities from an aquifer near a municipal landfill in Southern Ontario, Canada - Groundwater well OW334 metaG | ecosystem: Environmental > Aquatic > Deep...
AGCGCTTCTGACCAGATGACCATATCGGTCAATCCGGGCAGCCGTGCGGGTATTATCATAACCAAGAGCCCGGTGGAAACTAGTTTCAGTGCGGTTGGCGATATTGTTCATTACTCTATCAGTTTGCTAAACACGAGCAACCAACCTATTTATACAATTACTGTAACCGATCCGAATGGACTCATCACCTCGGCCAGTACCTTTACTGTCCTTAATCCGGGTTCCACCGCAACAGTGCTTGCAAACCACGTCATTACCCAACAGGATATCGATGCCGGATTTGTGACCAATTGTGCATTCGCAACAGGATCATTCTCCGATGGGTCAGCCATTGCCATCTCCACCAATTGCAATACATTGAATGGGTTACAACGTCCACAGGTGACCATTACCAAATTTTCATCTGAATCAACGTTCCATACCCTGGGTGAAGTGATCCATTATTCCTTCGAAATATTTAACTGCGGAAGCGTCACTGTTTCAAACCTGGTTGTTTCGGATCCGAAAGCCGTGATCCTGACCGGGAGCCCGATAAGCAGTCTGGCACCGCGTCACACGGTTACAGCAACCGGTGAGCATGTCGTCACCCAGGCTGACCTGGATGCCGGTAAAATTGCCAATATTGCCATTGTTGCCGGAACTGATCCAATAGGAAATCCTGTTCGCGATGATAGTAATGAGATAACCATTTACTCAAACGAACCTTCAAGACTGGTTGTTGCAAAATTTGCAACTGAAGCTTCGTTCAATGCCAAGGGGGATACCATTCATTATGAAATCTGGGTGAAAAACTTCCGCACCACCACTATGGCCGATATCATTGTTAGTGATCCGAATGCGACGATTACCAGCGGGGGAAACATCTTCCGACTGGCTTCGGGTAAAACGAGCATTGCCTATGCATATCATGTTGTTAACCAACAGGACCTTGATGCCGGGAAAGTAGTCAACACAGCCTTCGCCAAAGGCAAAGATTATTATGATTTCCTTGACGAGGCGACCAGTAATGAGGTGACCGTCTTTGCCCTGCAGAGCCCGATCCTTGTCCTGATAAAAACTGCTGAGGAAACATCCTTCCGAAATGTCGGTGACCTGATTCATTATAATAATGAAGTCCGGAATACAGGTAATGTCAAGATCACTGACCTGACTCTGTCTGACCCAAATACCCATTTTTCAGGGAGCAACCAGATTACCGCCTTAAATCCTGGTCAATCAGTCGTAATTAAAACCACTCAGGTCATTACGCAAGCTGACCTGAATTTGGGGTTGGTTGAAAAAGCCGCTTCCATCCGTGGATACGATGCCAATACACAGTCCATGCAACGATCCAGTAACCGGATAACAATAACCGGCATCCAGGATACCCGGCTTACCACTGCCATTACATCGGCCGAATCTTCATTCAGCCTGGTGGGAGATTTAATTCACTATTCGATCGAGATCCGGAATACGGGTAACGTGACGGTGACCAAATTGCATATTTCTGACGCGGTAACCGGTTTCTCACAAGAGAACGCCATATCCGAAATGGTGCCGGGTGCAGTTTTCGCAGTCGCAGTTGAGCAGAAGGTCTCACAGTCTGACCTGCGTGCCGGAAAAGTTGTCAACATGGCCTCGGTCACAGGATTCACCCCTAAAGGTGAGAAGTTATCGAATCAGAGCAATCCGTTAACGATAATGGCAAATAAGGCAGAAAGACTGACCGTTACCAAAATTGCCCTGGAATCAGGTTATACGAGGGCCGATCAGGTGATCCACTATGCAATTACTGTTAAGAACAATGGAATGGTACCGATGTCGGGCATTTCGGTGAATTCACCAAATGAATTGATATCAGGAAATCCTGTCATTGCAAGCCTTGCAGCAAATGCAAGTACCACAATCCCTGCTTCATATAAGGTTACACAAACCGATGTTGATGCAGGCAGGATTATTACCATTGCCACAATCACCGGTATATACCCGGATGGATCAGACTATACCGAAACAAGTAATCCGGTGAACCTTTATGGGTACCAGCAACCGTACATTTCCGCAAATATTTCTGCCTCTGAGGATTCATTCACCGGAGCAGGTCAAAAAATCAATTATTCTATTGATATTTTAAATAGTGGAAACGTAACATTAACTGGAATCGGCCTCGCAGGTCAGAATAACCTGGTCTTCAGCGGTGGTCGGGATATTAGTCTGGCTCCCGGGGAGAGTACCAGTCTATCTGCTCAATATGTTATCACTGTGGCAGATATGGATGCCGGAAAAGCAATCAACGCCGTTAATGTTACCGGTACCGGTCCGGATAACCAGGTGATCAGCATCACAAGTGGTCAATTAACGGTTAACGGAGTGCAAAAACCTCAATTATCGGCCTCTGCATCGGCCATTGAACGCACCTTCAGTAAAGCAGGTGAAACCATTCACTATACCATTTTGGTGAAGAACTCCGGGAATGTCAGCCTGATCAGCACGGCGGTAACCGATCCGAATGCCGTGATTATTACCGCACGACCGAATACCATTCTGTTGCCCGGTGAATCATTTATCGTATCGGCATCCCACCTGATTACCCAGGAGGATGTTGAAGCGGGCAAAGTAACCTGCTCAGCGAAAGCGGTTGGTTTCGACCTCAAAGGGAATACGATTGAGAAAGTTGGCAACAAGGTCACCGTCCACGCAGCTCTTGCTAATGAAGAGGTCGCTGAAACAAGTGATTCCAACCCAGATTTCAAAAAGACCGGCACTCCTGTAACGGATAGTCCTGTCATTGTAAATTTCAACCTCAGCAATTTCCCGAATCCTTTCTCCTATGAAACGACTATCACCTTTGACCTGCCGGAAAAAGGCAAGGTCACGCTGAAAGTTTATGATATCACCGGGAGAGAAATAGGAAAGATTGATCAGGAAGATTTCAATCAGGGCAGAAATTATGTCATCTGGAATTCGAAAAGCACGCAAAAAGGGTTATACATCCTGAAAATGGTCCATAATGGGATCCAGGCTAACAGGATGATATCCATTGTCAATTAACTAAGATTGATTAATTGACAGGTTTCAAGCCCTGTCATTCCTTAACATTTGGAATGACAGGGCTTTTCTTTTTCAAAAAAAAATTATATCTTTATAATGATGAAGCTCTTCATAAAGTATATGGTGAGCCAGCGATGCAAATTGTTGGTCAAGTCAGAGTTGAAAAAACTTGGACTGCACTATATAATGGTCGATCTGGGAGAAGTTGAGATAAAGGAGGATATTACCATCGACCAGCGTAATCATTTAAAACTGGCTTTACTGGATACCGGACTCGAGCTGATGGAAGACAAGAAAGCCATTCTGGTTGAAAAAATTAAGCTGATTATTATAGAAATGGTTCATTTCGAGGGCGAACCGATGAAGATTAATTTCTCCACCTACCTCGGTCAACAGCTTAACCATGATTATACATACCTGGCCAATCTTTTCTCGGAAGTGACCGGTACCACCATTGAACACTATCTGATCAGTCACAAGATTGAAAGAGTGAAGGAATTGCTGATTTATGATGACCTTAGCCTGACGGAGATTTCTTACCGTTTGAATTACAGCAGTGTTGCCCATCTATCCAATCAATTTAAAAAAATAACCGGACTGACTCCTACTTTTTTTCGCGAATTAAAGCGTAGAAAGGGGTTCACACCTGATAATGTGTGAATATTGTAATTTTTTAAGGAAATTGTGTAACTTTAAAAGCCACTGGGTGACTGAACTTTGATGTTTACTATCATTCTAGACAATTCGAACATAAACGTTTAATCTCAGAGAAATGAAAAACAAACTTTTACTCCTGTCCGTGATTTTGTTATTAGGCATTGTTGGCATGTCCCGTGCGCAAAATGCTGAAAACAAATGGGGTATCGGACTCCATTTTGGAGTCATGGAATATTCCGGTGATTATGATAAAGAATTCTATTCCTTCAGGCAAGGATATGCTGTCGGAGCATCTTTATCAAGGTATATCAATCCTTCGTTCGATATCATGGGACATTTCTTTTATGACATGTCGCATGCCAATGACAACGGGAGAATGGGTATGCCCACCTGGCTGAATTTTGAGGCAGACATGTTCAACCTGAATTTACTGGCCAAATACAAATTTAATAACGGATATATTCTTAAGGAAGAGGCCTTACTTTCACCTTTCATCCTTGCAGGCGTCGGTGGTAACTTTGCCCTGACCTCGGGAGTAGGCGAAAATGGCGCTTTTACCAGCCAGAAGTATATTACTCCTAACCTTTACGGAGGCTTGGGTCTGAATCTCCGTATCAGCAAAGCCATCAGTTTCGTTGTTCAGACTGCTGTCATGCTGCCATTTACCGATAAAATTGATGGAACCACCGGAGCTATTGCAACGGCTGCGGTTAAAGGCAATGACAAGTTCATGGAAAACTCTGTTGGTTTGTGCATCACCCCCGGAAAAGCCAAGATTAAGGATTCCGACGGTGACGGTGTTAATGATAAACTCGATAAGTGTCCAGGCACCCCAACCGGTGTTCCTGTTGATGCTGATGGCTGTCCGCTCGACTCCGATAAGGATGGTATTCTGGATTATCAGGATGAATGCCCGTTTGTATTCGGTTTAAAAGAATTTAACGGTTGTCCCGATACAGATAAAGACGGCATTCAGGATAAATTTGACGAATGCCCTGATGTATTTGGTTTAAAAGAATTTAAAGGATGTCCGGATACTGACGGCGATGGTGTACCCGATAAGGATGACCGCTGTCCGAATACTCCAAAAGGAGTTAAAGTTGACAAGTTCGGATGTACCCTGGATACTGATGGTGACGGCATACCGGATAGTGAAGATGCCTGTCCTTTGGTAGCCGGAGTGAAGGAATTGAATGGTTGTCCGTATGATGTAACCTATATAATCGGCAAATACAGCCTGACAATGACTCCCATCTATTTTGACTTCGACAAGTATGTGCTGAAGACTGAAGGGATCGATGCCCTGAATAAAATTGCAAACGCCCTGTCCAACCACCTTGACTTTGGTGTACAGTTCGACGGCTACTGCGACTTTATGGGTACAGAAGAATACAACCTGAAACTTTCAGAGAAACGTGCAAATGCAGCTAAGCTGTACCTCATTAACAAAGGTATTACCGACAACCGCATTCGGTTGCAGTATTATGGAGAAGCCAACCCGGCTGCCGACAACCAGACTGAAAAAGGCCGGGCATTAAACCGCAGGGTTGAATATAACCTGTACGATACCCGAAAATAAAGACTGAGTCAGAAAACCTGATTAAACAGGATTAAAAAGTCCCTGCCCCGGCAGGGACTTTTTTTTATCCCATTTATTACAAGAAATTAAATCTGAATAATTTAAAAAGTATGAATAATGTAAATCTAATACGAAATTATGTAATGATTTTGCGCTGGATCTGACGCAACTTTGTCATTATTCATCTATAAAAACTAAAACAAATGAGTGCAGGAAAAGTATTATTGGGCGTTCTGGCAGGAGTGGCTGTCGGCGCCGCTTTAGGTATTCTTTTAGCTCCGGACAAAGGTACTGTCACACGCAAGAAAATCGCCAAAAAAAGTGACGATTACGCTGAAGAACTCGAAGCAAAATTCGAAGAATTTATTGAAGGAATTACCAAGAAATTTGAAAACGTAAAAGAAGACGCCGTTCGCATGGCGAAAAAGGCAAAACACAAAATGGAAGAAGCTGAAGCTGAAATGACCGAACCGGCAAAGTAAGAAAGCTTAATTCGAGAAAAAATGGAAACCCCGGCAAATTTAACGGAATCATTATTGGACAGGGTTGAAGCATTCGGAAAAACAACCTACGAGCTATCGAAACTTAAATTATTGGAAACGACAACGGTGGTAGCAACCTCGGTCATCTCCCGGATAAGTGTTCTCCTGGTGATTTCACTGTTCGTACTGGTACTTACAGTTGGTATTGCCTTACTGTTGGGAGAGGTACTCGGAAAATCCTATTATGGCTTTTTTATCGTTGCCGGGTTTTACCTGGTCGTTGGAATTCTGGCGCACTTCTTCCTCCGAAAATGGTTAAAAAAACCAGTCAGTGCATCAATTATCAAGCAAGCGCTCAAATTGTAAATCATGCAAAAAATTAACTCGGAGGCAAGCCTCAGGGAGGCAATTGTTCAATTGGAAATCCAACAGGCTTATGAGGGAATATTGCTGAAGGATCAGTTCAAACTGTTTTACGAAAGCATTAAACCGATCAGCCTGATTAAAACGGTATTAAAACAGGCGGTCGAATCGCAGGGCTTAAAAGATAACCTGGTTAGTACATCGGTCGGTCTTACCGCCGGTTTCATTTCAAAATTACTCTTTCAGGGACTGACCAAAAACCCGGTTAAAAAATTAATCGGAACGGCCCTGATGTTCGGGATTACAAATGTTGTGGCCAAACATCCGGAAACGGTGAGGGTTCTGGGGCATAAATTCCTGCAAATATTCAAAAAAAAGAAGGCATAATCACCATAAAGGCCGATTAATGTGCAATTCAATCAAAAATGATTGAATATGTGTGAATTATGCAATTCATTATAATTTTTATGTAAAACATTACTGTCAATTCAACAGCACCTTTGTAAGGTGATAATTCATTCAATCTTAAATTATTTAACATGAAAACAAAAAAACTATTAGCATTTCTTGCAATAGTGTCGGTTGTCCTCTTTGCCGGATGCAAGAAAGACGACTTCGTGGAGAAGGTCGGAGTTTGCCCGGTAGTCATTCTGACTGTCCCCGCAAATAATGCGACGGGTGTTCCCTTGAATCAAGTCATTACTGTGACGTTTAATGAAAAGATGAACCCCGCGACTATTACCCAGACAACATTTACCCTGATGGGACCATCAAGGGTAACTGGGACATTAACCTATGACGGAACCGGTCCAACCTTCAGCTTTACGCCATCGAGCCTGCTTGAACCTAACACTACCTACACGGGTAAAGTTACCAGGGCAGCAAAAGATATGGCGGGCAACGCTTTACAAGCTGATTATATCTGGACCTTCAAAACTGCACAAACGCAGTATACCGTTGCACTTTCATCCAACCCTGCACTGGGAGGGATAACCACGGGACAGGGCACCTATGATAAAGATGCCACCGTTGCCGTGACTGCCACCGCTAATGCGGGATTCACATTTACCAACTGGACTGAAGGCGTTAATGTTGTTTCGACGAATGCAAATTATTCATTTACCATTACCGGTAACCGCACGCTGGTTGCCAACTTTACCGCCATCATCAATTATTATGTCCTCACACTATCATCGAATCCTGCCGCAGGCGGGACCACATCAGGTGGAGGATCATACAGCGCCGGCACTTCCGTGACGGCCGCAGCAACGGCAAATCCGGGTTATGTATTCATCAATTGGACCGAGGGATTAATTGTAGTCTCCTCCAATGCCAGTTATACTTTTTCGCTGACGGGTAACCGTACGCTGGTAGCCAACTTCTCGGAAACGATCAACACTTACACCCTGACATTATCATCAAATCCGCTCGCCGGCGGGTCCACTTCCGGTGGAGGATCCTATAATTCAGGAACTTCGGTAACCGCCGCAGCAGTCGCCAATCCGGGTTATGTCTTTACCAGCTGGACCGAAGGATCAGTGGTGGTTTCGACCGATCCCAATTACACCTTTGTACTGATCGGTAACCGGACGCTGGTAGCTAATTTCACTGAATCGGTTAACACCTTTACATTGTCGCTTTCCGCAAATCCGACTCTTGGCGGAACGACCAGCGGTGGAGGAACTTATAATTCAGGTACATCGGTAACAGCATCAGCAACCGCTAATACGGGATATGTCTTTAACAATTGGACTGAAGGTTCAGTAGTGGTTTCGAGCAATCCCAATTATACCTTTACGCTGATCAGTAACAGGATCCTGGTAGCCAACTTCACCGAATCAGTGAATGTCTATGTTCTGACGCTGTCGTCAAATCCAGTTGCAGGCGGGGCTACTTCCGGCGGAGGATCATTTAACGAAAACACTAACGTTACTGCCGTGGCTGCCGCCAATCCAGGTTATGTATTTACCAACTGGACTGAAGGATCAGTCGTGGTTTCGACCGATAACATCTATGCGTTTATACTGACAGGAAACCGGACACTTGTTGCCAATTTCACGGAATCGGTCAACAGCTTTCTGATAACCCTTTCCTCAAATCCAGTCTTAGGCGGGAATACCATCGGTGGAGGGTCCTTTAACTCCGGAACTTCCATAACTGTAAGAGCAACAGCAAATTCAGGGTATGTTTTTACCAATTGGACTGAAGGGATAAACGTCGTATCAACGGACGCCAATTATGTCTTTACCGTTACCGGTAACCGGACCCTGGTAGCCAACTTCACGGAAGTTATAGTCACCTATACGGTAACCTTATCTTCGAATCCGGCTTTGGGCGGAAATACCACGGGTGGAGGAACCTATAATTCAGGTGCTTCCGTTACCGTTGGAGCCACTCCGAATTCAGGCTATCTGTTTACCAACTGGACCGAAGGGGCAAACGTTGTATCAACCGATGCCAACTATACCTTCGTCATTACCGCTAACCGGACCCTGGTAGCTAACTTCTCGATCATCGTTACCACTTATACGGTCACGTTATCGTCGAATCCGGCTTTGGGCGGAAATACCACGGGTGGAGGAACCTATAATTCAGGTGCTTCCGTTACCGTTGGAGCCACTCCGAATTCAGGATACCTGTTTACCAATTGGACTGAAGGGGCAAACGTTGTCTCAACAGATGCAAATTATACCTTCGTCATTACCGGTAACCGGACCTTGACCGCCAACTTCTCGATAATTGTCACCACCTATGTATTAGTGGTACATGCTGTTAACGGGACGGTTGCCAAGAATCCTGACCTGGCCAATTACAACAGCGGGGCTTCAGTTATACTGACCGCCACGCCAAGCTCAGGGTACTCTTTTGATTTCTGGAGCGGTGATGCAACGGGAACGGTAAATCCGGTAACCGTGATCATGAATTCGAACAAAGACGTAACGGCTAACTTTAAAGTTACACCTCCTGTCGGACCGATCGTAAACCTGAGAACTGCAGCTGATTTTGTTATTCTTACTAAAGCAGGAATTTCGACTTCCGGAGTTACCAGTATTACTGGCGACATCGGAGTCAGCCCGATAGCAGCAACCGGGATCACCGGATTTGGATTGATCATGGATGCATCCAACCAATGGTCGCATACTCCCATCGTTACAGGGCGGGTTTATGCAGCTGATTATGCCGCACCAACACCGGCCAAGTTGACTACAGCGGTAAGCGATATGGAAACAGCTTATACTGAAGCCAATAACCTGGTTGTTCCTGCCCCGATTGTGGATCTGTATGCAGGTGATATCAGTGGTAAGACACTTGCTCCAGGATTATACAAATGGAGCACAGGGTTATTGATCACCGGTGCTGGTGTAACACTCGCCGGAAATCCTAATGATACCTGGGTATTCCAGATCGCTCAAAACTTAACGGTTGAAAACTCGGCCATCGTTACTTTAGCGGGTGGTGCACAGGCTAAAAACATCTATTGGGTGGTAGCCGGTGAGGCAACGCTTGGTACTACGGTTAACTTCAGTGGTAACATCCTCAGCAAAACGCTGATCTCCCTGAATACAGGTGCAAGGGTAACCGGAAGGTTATTAGCACAGACTGCTGTTACCTTAAATGCCAACACGGTTATTCTTCCTTAATAATAAAATTTGAAAAAAATGATAGCAACAATTAATTTGGAAAAGGGATCGCGCAGATTGCGGTCCCTTTATTCCCTGTCGATAAAAAGCCTGATGATAGGTGCCGTAATTTTGGCAGGTATCCAGGCTACTGTTCAGGCCCAGGAGGACAAATACACAAAACCCAGCTGGTGGTTTGGTGCAGCAGCGGGTGCGAACCTCAACTTCTATCGTGGTTCAACCCAGGAATTGAATGCAGATTTCACCGTTCCGGGTGTTTTTCACAACGGCAGCGGTGTTGGACTTTACCTTGCTCCACTAATGGAATTTCATCGTCCCGATACGAGATTTGGATTCATGTTGCAAGCTGGTTGGGATAACCGCAAAGGCTCATGGGACCAGATACTTACACCGTGCAATTGTCCGGCTGACCTCTCTACAAATCTTGGCTATATCACGGTTGAACCAAGTTTGCGGTTAGCTCCGTTCAAATCAAACTTCTACCTGTATGCAGGTCCAAGATTGGCTTTCAATATGGACAAAGCTTTCACCTACTCGCAGCAAATCAATCCTGATTATCCTGACCAGGTGGCTGAAGCCGATGTTAAAGGTGATTTCAGTTTAGTGAACAAAACGCTGTTATCCATGCAAATTGGCGCAGGATATGATATTGCTCTATCGTCCACCGATCACCGTGTACAAGCGACCCTCTCTCCGTTTGTTTCCTTCCATCCCTATTTTGGACAGTCACCACGGTCAATCGAAACCTGGAATATTACCACGGTCAGAATCGGCGCAGCGCTCAAATTAGGGCGCGGACATCTGATTGAGGAGCCAGTGGAACCGATAGAACCAATGGTTGCTAAAATTGTGGTTATTGAACCTGAAGTGAAATTTACTGTCAAGGCACCAGCAAATATTCCGGCCGAACGTACAGTCAGGGAAATTTTCCCAATCAGAAATTACATCTTTTTCAAAGCGGGATCAACCGTGATACCCGATCGGTATGTTTTGCTCAGGAAAGATCAGGTCAAGGACTTTAAAGAAGATGAACTGGAACTGTACAGGCCTAAAAACCTTTCAGGCCGCTCCGACAGGCAGATGGTTATCTATTATAACGTAATCAATATCCTTGGTGACCGGATGGGGAAAAATCCTACCGCAACCATCAAGTTGGTCGGTTCTTCGGAAAATGGTCCTCAGGACGGCCGTTTAATGGCAGAATCAGTTAAACTTTACCTCGTGGATGTTTTTGGGATTGAGGCTTCCAGAATCGTAACTGAAGGCAGGGATAAACCGAAGATCCCATCTGAACAGCCCGGAGGCGTACTTGAACTGGCCCTTCTTCGCGAAGGTGACCAAAGGGTATCGATCGAGAGCAATTCACCAGTCTTGCTGATGGAATTCCAGAGCGGTCCCGATGCACCGTTAAGGCCGGTTGAAATAGTCAGGATACAGGAAGCACCGATCGATAGTTATGTATCGTTTGATGCGGCAGGTGGTACTGAAGCTTTCACCTCATGGTCGATGGAAATTACCGATAAGAACGGGCGGGTTCAGAATTTCGGACCTTACACACAGGACCGCGTAACCATACCCGGCAAGAATATTTTAGGTTCTGAGACTGAAGGTAATTATACCGTGACCATGATCGGTCAAACCAAGAGCGGAAAAACAGTTAAACAAGAAACTTCCGTTCACATGGTCCTATGGGTGCCACCGGTTAATGAAGAAATGACCAGGTTCAGTATAATCTATGAATTCAATGATTCAAAAGCCATCCTGATGTATGAAAAGTACATCACTGAAATAGTCGTGCCGAGAATTCCGGAGAACGGCTTGGTTGTTATTCAAGGATATACGGATATTATTGGTGAGGACGCCTATAATCAAAAACTATCGCTGGCCAGGGCTAATGATGTGAAAGACATTATGGATAAAGCTCTTGCAAAAGCCGGAAGAACCGATGTGAAATTTGAAGTGTATGGATTCGGCGAAGACCAGAATCTTGTTCCTTTCAAAAACAATTATCCGGAAGAACGTTTTTATAACCGGACTGTATTGATTGATATAATTAAGAAATAAAAGAATGTAATTATCCAGTCAATTTTTTATGAAAAATGGCTGTCTGAAGTTCATTCCGGCAGCCATTTTTCTTTTCAGGCAGGTGAATGTGGGAATCATGTAAATTAATAAAAGGATTATACAACACAAAAAACTACTGCGGGATTGACCTTTGTAGGATAATAACCAATAATAAAAAAAAATGAAAAATCTAACTGAATTAGAAGGGAACTGGAACGAGATAAAAGGTAAGCTGAAGCAAAAATTTGCAGTACTTACCGATAGTGACTTATTGCTTCTGGAAGGCAAAAAAGATGAAATGCTTGGCAGGCTCCAACAAAAACTTGGAAAAACCAAGGAAGAGCTTCATAAGCTCATAACCGATTTATAAAAACAAGATGAAAACAATAAAATTACTCCTTTTCGCATGCGGACTATTTATAGCAGGTTCGGTGCAAGCACAAGTTTCGCTTAGAATTAACCTGGGCTCGCCGCCACAGTGGGGTCCGGTCGGATATTCCGATGTTCATTATTATTACCTGCCGGATGTGGAAGCTTATTATGATGTTCAGTCTTCCATGTTTATTTATATGAATGCCGGCAGATGGGTGCGCAGAAGCAGTCTTCCTTTACGTTACCGCAACTACGACCTTTATAACGGATATAAGGTGGTCATGTCAGATTATCATGGCAATACGCCATATAACGACTTCAGGCAGCATAAAATGAAATATGCAAAAGGATACCATGGCGAGCAACAAAGATCAATCGGAAACAGGCCGGGGAACGGAAATTACAGAAACAGCCCGCCGATGCGCAGCAGGACTTATCAGAGAGACGTCCAGCAACGCGGCCAGAACGACCGTTACCAGAAGAATAATAAATCGAATAAAGAAAATGGCCGCGGGGGTGACAAGGGCAGAAAAAAATAATTAATTAACCAACTGATAAGAATAAAATGAAAAAAATGAAAAAAATTATATTGGCTTTTCTTCTGATCCTGATGATGACCGGTGCACATCTGGTTGCCCAGAATGATAATTATCCCGAAAGACACGGACGAACGCTTAATTTAGGTCTGGGTATCGGCGGATATTCGGGGTATTATGGATACATAGGACATACTTTGCCCGTTTTTCATATTAATTATGAATTTGATGTACTAAGCAGCTTTACACTTGCGCCGTTTGCAACCTTGTATACCTACAGGGGCGATTATTATCGGGAAACAGTCATCCCCATCGGAGTAAAGGGTACCTTTTATTTCGATCAGCTATTGCGGGCAAGTTCTGATTGGGACTTCTATCTTGCTGGTTCCCTTGGATTTGCAATAGTTAACTCATCATGGGATGCTAATTATACCGGCGACCGCGGTTATTGGCACAATCCGGGACCTCTCTTTCTGGATGTGCATATCGGAGCAGAATATCACCTGACAAGCCAGCTTGGAATTTTCCTTGACCTGTCGAATGGTGTTTCAACTGTCGGACTTTCAATCCATTAATTCATAGCGATTATGAAAAATCTAAAAATAGCTGCTTTCCTCACCGTCCTGATGCTTTTATGCTCAATGGCACCAGGCAAATCTCAGGAAAGCAGGGATGGTTTATCGCCCAGGTTTGGTTTAAAGGGTGGGGTAAATTTTTCCAATCTGTATACAAATGACCGCAGCAGTGCTAAAATGCTGGCCGGATTTAATGTCGGAGTTTTTGGCAAAATATTCATCACCGAGCATCTTGCCATTCAACCCGAATTCTATTTCACCACCAAAGGGGCTGAAGTGACCTACAATTCACTTTTTGTGGATGGAACTGCCAGGTATCATTTGAATTATCTTGAACTTCCGCTTTTGGTGGTGATCAATATCACCCGGAATTTTAATATTCATTTAGGGCCCTATGCATCCTATATGATCAGCGGGGTAGTTACTAACGAATCCAATGTGAACCTTTTCAATTTTGAGCAAAACATCGACACCAATGACTACAACAAGTTCGAAGCCGGGCTTGCATTGGGAGCCGGTATAGATCTTGGCCCGTTCAGTTTGGGCGCCCGTTACAATTACGGATTGACTAATGTTGGAAAAGAGCGGACCTTCCTGGGAATAGCCTACACCGTCCCGGATGCCAGCAACCGTGTACTTAATATTTATGTATCAGTTTCACTAAATTAAAACAAACGACATGAGCAACTTACTTTATTTAATTGCCATTATACTGATCGTTCTCTGGGCAATAGGATTTTTTGCTTACAGTGCAGGATCCATTATACATGTATTACTTGTCATAGCAGTTATCGCCATACTGCTGAGATTGATCCGTGGTGGCAGGGTCCTGAGATAAACCGGAAATCAGTCTGTCTTAATCGGTTCCGGTTGTCCTCCGGTAAAATTTTACATTGATTTTTTGAAACATCCGGGACCGATTAACGGCAGGAACTTGTAAATTAGCGGCCTGAACAGTTAAAGTATCATTTATTCTTTTGTCTGATAACAGGTTAGCATAATGAGAAGATGGCGTATTGAAGATTCGGCTGAGCTCTACAACATTAACGGTTGGGGGATCAATTATTTTTCGATCAATGATAAGGGTCATGTTGTTGTAACACCCAAAAGCAAAGGGGTTCACGTTGACCTTCTTGAGCTTGTAGAGGAGCTGCAGTTACGTGATGTATCAGCTCCCATGCTGATCAGGTTTCCCGATATTCTCGACGACCGTATCGAAATTATGTCGAGCTGCTTTAAAGTAGCTGCGGAAGAATATGGTTACAAGGCGCAAAACTTCATCATTTATCCGATCAAGGTTAACCAGATGCGCCCGGTGGTGGAAGAGATTGTTGGCCACGGTAAAAAATTCAATATCGGCCTTGAAGCCGGTTCCAAGCCGGAACTGCATGCAGTCATTGCCATCAACACCGATACGGACTCCCTGATCATCTGCAACGGTTATAAAGATGAGGACTACATAGAGTTAGCCCTACTGGCCCAGAAAATGGGTAAGCGGATATACATCGTGGTTGAGAAGCTGAATGAACTGAAACTGATAACAAAAATAGCCAAACAGCACAAAATAAGACCCAATATCGGGATCAGGGTTAAACTTGCCAGTTCAGGCAGCGGCAAATGGGAAGATTCAGGAGGCGATGTCAGCAAATTCGGACTCACTTCAAGCGAGCTGATAGAAGCCCTGGAATATCTGGAGAAACGTGAAATGAAAGACTGTCTCAAACTGGTTCATTTCCATATTGGCAGTCAGGTCACAAAAATCAGGAGAATTAAACTTGCCCTGCGTGAAGCCTCCCAGTTCTATGTGCAGCTTTATTCCAGGGGATTTAATGTCGAATTTGTTGATATCGGTGGTGGATTAGGCGTTGACTAAGACGGAACACGATCATCCAACAGCGAAAGCAGTGTCAATTACAGCATCCAGGAATATGTTAATGATGCGACCTTTGCCATGGTAGATACCAGCGACAAAAACGGTATCCCCCACCCCAATATCATTACGGAATCGGGACGGTCACTGACGGCACATCATTCAGTGCTGGTTTTTGAAGTCCTGGAGGCAACAACAACTCCGGCCTGGGATGAAAATGAAGAAATCAGCTCTGATGACCATGCGTTGGTTCAGGAGCTCTATTCCTCGTGGGAAACGCTGAATCAGCTGAGCATGCTTGAAACCTGGCATGATGCCCAGCAAATACGAGAAGAAGCGCTCGATCGGTTTAGCCTGGGCTTGCTCGATCTGAAAACACGCGCACAGATTGAGCGGCTGTTCTGGTCCATTGCAAAAGAAATTTACCAGATGACCAATGAATTGAAACATATTCCCGAAGAATTGCTTCATTTACCGAAACTACTGTCGGACAAGTATTTCTGTAACTTTTCCCTTTTCCAGTCACTACCCGATTCATGGGCTGTAGACCAGATTTTCCCCATCATACCAATCCATCGTCTGGATGAAAAACCAGACAGGTCGGCAACTTTACAGGATATTACCTGTGATTCCGATGGTAAAATTGACAATTTCATTTCCACCCGTAACCTCTCGCACTACCTGCCGGTTCACTCCCTCCAGGCAAAAGAGCCCTACTACATAGGAGTTTTCCTGGTGGGTGCTTATCAGGAGATTCTGGGTGACCTTCACAATTTGTTCGGGGATACCAATGCTGTTCATGTTTCCGTTGATTCCAAAGGTTACTCGATCGATCAGATCATTGACGGAGAAACGGTTGCCGAAGTACTTGATTACGTGCAGTATAATCCCAAGAAAATGGTCAGGACCGTCGAAACTTGGGTGACATCATCAGTGAAAGCAGGTACCATTACAACCGAAGAAGGAAAGGAATTTTTATCGAACTACCGGTCTGGATTATATGGCTATACTTACCTCGAATAACATCACGCTCAGGCCCTGGCGCGAAGATGATCTGGGTTCTTTGGTCCGGCACGCCAACAATTTCAACATTTGGGTCAACCTGCGTGATGGATTTCCTTATCCTTATACCGAAGAAGCCGGCAGGTGCTGGCTGGAAATGGCAAAAAAAGAAGATATCAATCTATTCCTGGCAATTGAATTTGATGGTGAAGCCATTGGCGGAATAGGAGCAAGCTTTAAGGATGATGTTTACCGTATCAATGCGGAACTTGGTTATTGGTTATCCGAGAAATATTGGGGACTCGGTATCGTTTCAGCGGCAGTGAACCTTCTGGTGGATTACGTTTTTCAACATTATCCGGTCATATCAAGGTTTTATGCCGATTTGTTTTCATACAACCCTGCCTCCGCCAGGGTCCTTCAAAAATGCGGATTCCACCTTGAAGCCATCCACAAAAATGCAGTGATCAAGAACGGGCAACTTGTTGATGAGCACCGCTATGTAAGGTTCCGCCCGGTTCCCGAATAAGAAGTACTAAAGTCTGGCATGTTTTTGGCTATCTTTGCCCTATGAAACAGAGGGTAGTCGTCGGCATATCCGGGGGTGTTGATTCCGGGGTGGCAGCCTGGTTATTGAAAGAGCAGGGCTATGATGTTATCGGGCTGTTCATGCGGAACTGGCATGATACCACCGGCCTGATTTCAGCCGAATGTTCGTATGAAGATGATGTGCTGTTTGCCGAAATGGTTGCCAGGAAAATCGGCATTCCCTTTCACGAGGTTGATCTTAGCGAACAGTATCGTTTAAGGGTTGTGGACTATCTGTTCAGGGAATATGCGGCAGGCCGGACGCCCAACCCGGATGTTCTGTGCAACCGGGAAATCAAGTTCGATGCTTTTATCGACGAGGCGATCAAGCTTGGAGCTGAAAAAGTTGCCACCGGACACTATGCCCGGGTCGAAGAGCTGACAACCCCAACAGGACCGGTTTACCGCCTGTTAGGCGGGCTCGATAAGAACAAGGATCAGAGCTATTTCCTTTGTCAGCTCAACCAGAAACAGCTGAGCTATGCCATGTTCCCTCTTGGAGCGATGGACAAACCTGAAGTACGGGAAATCGCTCGTAACCAGGGCCTCGCTAATGCGGAACGAAAAGATTCTCAGGGCATCTGTTTTGTTGGAAAGGTTGACCTCCCTGTTTTCCTCCAGCAAAAACTGGCCGTGAAAAAGGGCCGGATCATTGAAATTCCAAAGAACATACTGTTGCCTGTTACCGGTCAGACCGTTCAGGAACTTTCAAAACCGGTTGAACTTTCACCAGAAATGGGAACCGTGATCGGTGAGCACCAGGGGGCCCATTTTTACACGATCGGCCAAAGAAAAGGCCTCAACGTCGGTGGCAAGGAGGAACCACTTTTTATTGTCGGCACCGATGTTGTCAATAACATCATTTACGTCGGTCAGGGGCAGGACCATCCTCTTCTGTTTAAAAAAGCCCTGTTAGTTAAACAGGATGAGGTTCACTGGATTCGTCCGGATCTGGCACTCCGGCCGGGCGAAGAAAAAGAATGTTTCGCAAGGATCAGGTACCGGCAGGGGCTCCAGAAAGCCCATGTGATCTGTGCTGATGAAGGGATTTATCTTCTCTTTGATGAACCTCAGCGGGCCGTGGTGCCCGGACAATTTGCAGTTTGGCATTATGGTGAAGAGTTGATCGGAAGCGGACCGATCAGCTGATGCAAATCACAAATGACAAATGACAAATGACAAAGAACAAATAACAAACAAAATCCAAAAGATATATATCAAATGAAAAAAGTAATTCTTATTGCATGCATCTTTCTGTCCGGCTATTTTCTGGTCCATGGGCAAACCCCAGGTTCGGAATCGCAGAAAGACGGAGCCGCATTCAAAGGCTATTTCAATATTACCGACATGGGACTGCTGATTGGTTCCACTCAGAACAGGCATCCGGCCCCCTTCTCATTCATGACCACCAATGGTTATCACGTTACCGAACAATTGTCGCTCGGATTGGGTGTCGGGGTTGAATTCCTTGCCGGCAGCTATCTGCCAATCGTTTTGGATACCCGCTATTATGTTCGCAAAACCGGCTTTTCGCCATTTTTCAGTTTGTATGGAGGGTATGCCCTGGCTCTTGACGACGACGGATCGACGGGAATGGGATACACCACAGATGCTTACTGGCCCTATCCAAATTACCAGCCATATGAAGCCAAAGGAGGCTGGTTGTTAAATCCGGGTTTTGGAATCCGTAATATGTTCGGAGAAAATTTCGGCATCGTTTTTTCAGCCGGTTATCGTTTTCAGAGATTATATTATACCGCGGGAGATCAGAGAAAACTAATGGCGGATTATAACCGCCTGTCAATTAAAATCGGTATCATTTTCAGGTAACAAGACACCAAATCCAAACATCATGAAAAAAATTACATTATATCTGTTTCTGGCACTTGCCATGATATCAGCAGGCTGCAAGGACAAATTCACAGAAATATTCACGGCCAACAGTCCGGTATATATGACCTACGACAATCTCAGGCTTGCTGTTAAACAATCAGCAGCTTCTGAAATGGTGAATCCGGGTAAAATTTATTTTAAGGATCAGTTCATCTTCATTGTTGAGGAGATGAAAGGGATCCATATTTTCGACAACACAAACCCTGAAATTCCGGTCAATAAAACCTTTATCGAGGTACCTGGCAATGTTGATATTGCGATTAAGGGTGACATTCTGTATGCCGACAGCTACATAGATTTGGTATCGATCGATATATCCGACCTGACGGCCATAAAGGAAGTCGGTCGTGTTGAGAAAGTTCTTCCGTATACCCTTCCTCCTTATGATGAAAAATACCCTCTGGCTCAGATTGATGAAGAGAAAGGCGTGGTAACCGGTTGGGAGATAAAGGAAGTTAAACAGGTACTCAGGAATTATTATTATCCCATCTACCTGTATGACAGGGTCACCGATGCTACATCGGGCAACTCAACCGGCAGTGTCGGACCCAACGGTGTCGGGATCGGTGGATCGATGGCCCGGTTCGGAATTTATGAAAACACCTTATTTGCCATTGACAATACTACACTTCACATTTTCTCAATCACTATACCGAAAACCCCTGTTTTTAAAAAGGATTTCAATGCGGGTTGGGGGATCGAAACAATGTTCACTGTTGGTGACAAGATGTTTCTGGGGTCGCAGAGCGGCATGAGGATTTATGACATTTCCATTCCCAATTCGCCGCTTTATATTACTGATTTCTGGCACATGACCGGTTGTGACCCGGTAGTCGTGAGCGGTAATTATGCGTATATCACCCTTCGCGGCGGCAATAATTGCGGCAATAATGTAAACCAGCTGGTGGTGGTTTCGATCGAGAATATTACCAAACCGGTTGAATTGAAAACCTATCCCATGGAAGGTCCATATGGCCTTGGGATTGATGATAAAACACTTTTTGTTTGCGACGGCGATGCCGGGCTCAAGGTTTTTGACACCTCCGATCCGCTCACTATTACCAGTCATCAGCTTGCCCGGTTCCCGGATATCCTCGCCTATGATGTCATCCCTATCCAAGGATTATTAATCCTGATTGGTGATGACGGATTGTACCAGTACGATTATTCGAATATCAAGGATATCAAATTCCTCAGCAAAATTGGGGTGAAATAGAAGGCAGTAGGCAGTTGGCAGTAGGTCATAGGCCGTAGGGGAGGAGCAACGGCTCCTCCCGTTTTCATTAGGCAGTTGGCAATGCTAGGGGCAGAAAATTTTCTGCCCTTATAAAAATTTCGAGATTCATAGCATTTTAATCATTTCTAATTTATCTTTATAATGAATATTCACTATAAAGGAGGCAGAAATGAAAAAAGTCATTTCTTTAACCCTGATTTTAGGGCTATTAGTCCTGCCATGGAACCACCTTTGCGGCCAGGATTCCGATAGTGTTCCACAAGCAAAACATTACAGTCCCTTAGGTCTTTGGGGGCTGGGCTTAAAAGCGACCACAGACGGATTTGGCGTTGAACTGGTAAAAGGGTTCGGTCAGCGGCTGAATATCAGAATTGGGTATTCCACGCTGGCTATACCGTTTTCTCAGGAAATCCCACTGGATGGATTCAGTGCCCGGGCTGATGCCAAATTTAAATTTGGCGGAGCCAACCTTCTGATCGATTTCTATGCGGTTAAAAATGTAATCCATATTACCGGAGGAGTTCTCCAGAATGCCATGAAACATTCCGTGACCATTACTCCCACCTCGGATTATCAATTTGGTGATATATTAGTCCCTGCTGCAGATCTGGGAAGTCTCGAGGCCACTGTGACCCCGGAATATAAATTTTCGCCGTATGTCGCACTCGGTTTTGGGAATACTCTGTCGCGCCAGCACCGGGTCTCCTTTAATTTTGAACTGGGTGCACTGTACCATGGAGCCCCTCAGGTTAATCTCAGCGGAACCAATATGCTGGGCCCGATGGCGAGCCCGAACAATGCACAGGTTTTAATGACCGCAATCGGTCAATATAAGTGGTATCCCATGATTTCCATGCAATTGTCCTTCAGAATCATCTAAACTTCTAACCCATGAAAAGCCTTAAGTTAATCGGCGCGTTTATCCTGATTCTGGCTATGGGAGGTCCATCCTGCCAGAAGTTCAATCTCAATACGGATGACCTGGATATTAAACTGGACATGAACATTGTTAAAACTGTCCTCATCGTACAGTTCCGGGATGCAAATACCAGCTCGCTGATCGGGGCTAATGACAATAGCCGGATCAATGTATCCATTATCGGCGACGACAGCCAGTGGGTGGTAAACAACTCCGGCTTTCATTTATCTGATACTCACTCTGCGGGAGGATATCTGACGTTTGGGCTCGATCCCTATAAAGCCAAGCCCTCTGAGGCAGATCCTGTCAGACTGACCCTTCTGGCAGAGCTGAGCGGGTATGTCTCAACTTCAGTACCGGTAGTTATTACCGGCGAAGGCCAGCAGTACATTAGTGTTTTTATGATAAATCAGGTCTCTCCTCCGGCCGGAGTCACTATTAGTGCGAATAAGAATGCCGGAAATTCCAGTGATGGCAAGGTTTCTCAGAACTTTAAGGTTGCCACGACCAATAAAAGCCTGGAAGTGACGGTACCGGTCGGAATCAGTATCCGCGATGCCACCGGCAACCCACTGCAGGGCAAGCTCGACCTTACATTTGTTCAGGCCGATCCCACCAAACTTGGAGCCGGCAGATCATTTCCTGGTGGACATAAGGTTGAAGCCACATCGGAATCAGGTTCAAAGGACAAGGGATCCTTTGCTCCGGCCGGTTTTTTCAAGATTGATATAGCCGATGAATATGGCAAACATGGTGCTTCCTTCTCCGAGGGCACGTTGGAAATCAAAGCCAAAATTGATCCTTCGGTCATTAATCCCGAAACCGGCCAGCCGGTTAAAACCGGTGATAAAGTGGGACTCTGGAATCTGGAAGAAAAAACCGGTCAATGGAATTTTGTAAAAAATATTTTCGTCGGACAGGACCCACTGGAGTTAAAAGCAGATTTATCATCGGGCTCTTTCATTTCGGGAGGCGGATCATGGTTCAATTTTGGTTGGCTGCTGCAGAACTGCACGGCTCTGCTGCAATTTAGCTTTAGCAGCCCCAATGGGTTGATTGGTGTCACACAACAAGCCGAATTCGATATAGAAGTTATCTCGCAATCCGGATCATGGGAGTATTCAGGCCATATCAACATTTTTGGTACCCTGCCTGTCGTGATTGGTTCATTTGCACCCGGAAACCATGTCATCACCTTCTATTATAACGGGGACCGGCAACTTACAAATTCCCCATGGTTGGCTCCCAATCTGGTTACCCGCAATTTTTGCCTGTATTCCGATGGGGAAATTATTCCGTTGGTCCAGAATACAGCGATCCTCGGTCATGACATCACTTTTAATGCCGAGATCTTTTGTACCGACCGGAATGCAGCTTTGACAGTCCCTTCCGGCACGCTGTTGCATTTCCGTGAGAAAGGCACCACGGAATGGATAACAGTCACGACTAATGGCAGTCAGGTTATCTTGCCTGGATTGATACTGAATAAGACCTATGAAGTTCAGGTTCTTAATGATGCCAGCTGGACACCCGTGCCTCCATATGAATATACTCTGGGCCAACCCGATGATCCCGCCAATCCATATGTCAGAAACCTCAGTTTTTCGATTGACTGCGGTGGGTGATTGATTCATAAAATATTCGAAAAATGGCGTGTAGAGACGGATAATTATCCGTCTCTACGGGCACCGAAAAACCCGTACCACGCGGCCAGCAGCAATGGGATAAAAACCACGATAAGTGAAGTTTTCAGGCTGAAACTATCGGCAATCAGACCAAACAGCAGCGGAATAAAAAATCCGCCTGATATGGCCATAATCAGGAATGAGGAAGCTTCGTTCGTAAACCGGCCTAATTCCTCTATCGCCAGGGAATAAATAGTGGCGAACATGATCGAGATGAAAAAACCGGTTAAAATGATGGAATAGATCGCAATATATCCAGTGGACAACATGGAGATCACAATCAACAGTCCGGCCAGCGAAGCGAACCAACCCACCAGGCGGCCCGGATTAACTTTAATCAGGATACCGGCGCCCAATAGGCGGCCGACCATCAGTCCAAGGAACATCAATCCCGAAATATCAACGGCACGGGCCTTCGTCAGGGAGACCTCCTCCTGCATGAAATAGGGGGTCATCAGTTGATACAAAATAGCTTCTGCACCCATATAAAGCAGCAGGATTATGAAACCGATTCGGAAATGGCGGAAACTCCAGGCACTCCTTTTGCCTTTGAGGACAGTAACGCTTCCATCTCCATTTGACTGGTCGTCAGTTGGGTTCTCCGGCATATGTGCCACCTTGACCATTACGGATAAAAGGATAAAAATGGACGCAAGAATGAGATAAAAACAACTGATGCCCCGAAAGGGATCATCTGGAAACAATTTGAGAATAAAACCACCTGCAATATAGGCAGTCAGGAAGGCACCGATGGCACCCAATCCCTGCGACAAATTGATCCGGCTCGCTGCCCTGGAGGGTACGCCCAGTGCCCTGACATAGGGGTTACAGGCAATCTGAAGAAAGGTTACTCCGGAGAAAACAACAAAAGTGCCAGTCAGAAATAATGGATAAGAAAGGCTCGCAGCGGCAGGGACAAAAATCAGCAGACCCAGCCCGGTTATCAAAGAACCCAAAGCAATCGAGTTTACGGTCTTCAGTCGTTCGATAATCATTTTTGCAGGGTATGATAAAGCGAAAAAAGCGAAAAACGAGACAGAGGTAAGCAGAGAGGTTTGAAAATTATTCAGGTCAAAGGTCTCTTTAAAAGTGGCAATCAGCACATTATTCAGGTTCCAGATAAATCCCCACATGAAGAACAGGAAGTTCACCAGGAACAGGGGATACAGGATATCCCGGGTTTTTGGGTACAGGATTTCGGATTGCGACATATTAATATTTTTTAATCGCATGATGATGTGCCATTTACATTTAGGTTAGGCATAGATCTTAGGATAAATATAGTAAATTTGCCGCGTAGGGATGCGTCTGTGTTGCCCAAAATAAAACAAACACCCAACACCTTCTAACCAATAACCTCTAACCTCTAACCCCTTCCCCTCCTCATGCTCGAACCCGTCCTTTACATTGGAATCGCCCAATCTCTTTTTGCAGGAATCATAATTGCAACAAGGAGGCCTCAAATCCTGTCCGACCGTTATCTGGCCGCCTGGTTATTCATCATTGCCCTTGAAATGATCCTGGCAATGCTAAAACTGACTTGGCTCGAACACCTGCCTTATGAAATTCCATTCCTGGTTATTCCGCTGGTATACGGACCCTTTCTCTTTTTATATGTCAGGACTCTGATATCCGAAGAGCCGATATGGACCTGGACCGATATGGCACACTTTCTTCCCTTTCTGCTGTTTCTCGGGCTTGCGTTCCTGTTCCGTACCCGCCCTGATGAAACCAGTACTCTTCCAGTTTGGGCTCATCCTACCCGATTGGCAAAAATAGTTTATGAAATTCTGATTTTTTCCTCTTTCACCACCTACAGCATTATTGTCTATATTCTTCTCACCAGGCACAGGAAAGCGATACGCGAAGAATTCTCCTATAGTTCGGGCAAAATCACCCTGACCTGGTTGTTATTTGTTTCCATTACTGTTTACGCCTCCTATCTGCTGACTTTCTTATCGGCCGGGATCCAGATGCTGGTCATCCACCTTCCGTTTGATCCCAAGATATTTTCTTTTACCGGATTAACCCTTTTCTCGTTCGCTTTCAGTTTTTACGGCCACCGGCAGGCGCAGATTTTCTCAAAATCCGTAAGCGTTATTGCATTGCCTGACGATGAATCAGCCAACTCCGTCAAATATGCCAAATCAGGGCTGCATAGTGCAGATTTAAAGAAATTGGTAAAATCCATAGATGAGCTGATGGATCGGAAAAAACTTTTTCTGAATCCGGAATTGTCCCTGGCCGAGGTATCCGAGGAACTCCGCATACCCAAACACCATCTCACACAAGCGATGAATACCGAATTGGGTAAAAATTTTTACGCGTATATCAATGAGCTCAGGGTAAAACAATTTATGGATATGGTGGTTGATACCAAATATAAAGATTACACTTTTCTTGCCATCGCTTTTGAATGCGGCTTCAATTCGAAGTCCACTTTTAACTCTGTGTTTAAAAGAATCACCGGTTTTACCCCTTCCGAGTATCTGGATTCACTGGGGCGTCCCGATTGATTCGCAATGATTTGTCGGTCCACTCCACTTAGCCTGTACGTCCTGATTCCATAGCCCGCTCCAGCAGGGCGACTGGAGCTTCAATGTCCTGTAATTTTGGAAAAAAAGAGGACCATGAAGCACCTATTTTCTTTTATCCTGACCGCAATTTTTGTAACCGGACTTTCAGCTCAGGAGACCAGCGTAACTGGTCCCGTTATTTCCGGATACACCCGTGCAACAGGGTTTTTCGGACTCATCGATAAACAGGAGCCAACACTCAAAAGCCTCTATTCCGAGACCTCCTTAAAAATCAAGGCAAAAACCGGACTTTGGGGCCAGGCATTCACCGATATCCGTTTCCGGGCCGGATCGGAGTTCGGAAAAGAATTTTCAACACTAACGGTCAGGGAAGCTTATCTCGACCTCTATTTAGGTAAATTCAATTTACGCATCGGCAGGCAAATATCACCCTGGGGACGCGCCGATGGCTGGAATCCGACTGATAACCTCACCCCTTCCGATTATTTTGTGAGATCTCCGGAGTATGATGATATGAGAATCGGTAATTACAGGATTCGCGGACAATACAATCCATTGGAATGGTTAAAGATTGAAGGGGATTTGGTTCCCTGGTATACCCCTTCGGTTTACCGGTTCGAACTTGTTGATATGCCATCATTTGTCACCATTGGATCTCCTGAACAGCCTGATTTCAAATGGAATAAAACTACCCTGGCATTAAAGACCGATTTTAATTTTTCAGTTGCCGAAGGCTCACTTTCCTGGTTCAAGGGATATGATCCCCTGCCGGTCCTGAAGCCTGGGGCGCTGCCTGCTCCTCCGTTCACCGACTTTAACCTGGAATTAAGACAGGTCCCGTTCCGTCAGCAGACGATTGGGGGCGATTTTGCCACGACTGTTTTTGGAACCGGTATCCGTGCAGAAATGGCCTTCAAGGATCCGGAACAAGGTGATACAATTGATCCGCTGATCCCAAATCCGGAAATACAATGGGTTGTCAGTCTCGACCGGGAGATCGGCCCTTTCCGGATTATTGCCGGATACATGGGTAAATATGTTATGGATTTCATCAATGCCGATCCCCCTCAAACCTTTGACCCTGCCATGATATCCAATCCGGAAGTCTGGCCCATGCTGGGCCCCATGCTTGCCGGGCAGATAGGCTATTACAACCGGATCCTGTATGACCAGACCCACGAATGGAACCATTCGGTGCTGTTCAGGCCCTCGGTGACTTTGTTTCATGAAACTCTTGACCTTGAGGTATCGGCGCTTTACAACTTTACAACTAAAGAATACATGCTCTATCCCAAAGCAACCTGGCACCTGACCGACGGATTGCTTGCAATGGCCGGATATCAGTATTACCACGGAGCTGAATTTACCCGTTTCAGTTGGATTAAAAACGCATTCAATGGCCCGTTTTTCGAATTCAGATTAACTTTTTAAGGTATGCGAACCGCAAGTATTGTATTGCTGATCTGCTCATTATTTTCCTCTTCCCCGGAAGATGCGGTACTGAACATCCGAATCACCAACATACGCAACCAAACCGGGGTGATCCGGATATCGGTTTATACGGCACCTGAGCAATATCCCTATTATCCGGCCAGGACTTATGAAGTGAACAAGGATTCGCTATCCGGAGGCACCCTGAATGTCACCATACGAGATCTGAAGCCGGGCCAGTACGGACTGTGCTTTCTTGATGATGAAAACAGGTCGGGCCAGATGGACTCGAATAGACTCGGTATCCCGCAGGAAGGATTTGGATTCGCCAATAATCCCAAACCCTTTTTAAAAAGGCCTGACTATGCGCACGTTTTGTTTAAGCTCTCCCCGGGAATAAACCATATGCAACTGATTACCAGATACAAAAATTAATGAAAACCTCCAAATTCATCTTTCGTTACCGGTGGCCCATTGTCATCATCGCCTGGCTCATCTCCATCGGGTTTGCATTGGTCATACCGAAAATCAAAATTGATCCGGATGTTAAGGCTCTGATTCCCAATTCAATGTTGACCAAAATAAACACTGATAAGATTGAGAAGGTTTTTGGCGGAAGCGATATGCTGATGGTGCTGATTGAAAACACCGATATTTTGGCAGGATCTTCACTAACGAGACTGCAAAGCATTGACAATGAATTCCAGCGTCTTCCGGAGATAGAAAGGACCATGTCGGTATTCAACATGAAATCAATAAAAAGCCAGGATGGTTCCATGGTGGTCACTCCTGCTCTTTCTTATATTCCCACAACTGAGGATGAAAAGGAATTGATCAGAAAACAGTTGAAGGATAATGAATTGGTAATAGGAATAGTCATTTCCAAGGATTTCAGGCTTGCTGCACTGATTGGAACCATTAAAACCGGCGCCGACAACAAGGTCCTTCTTGACGGGGTAAAAGCCATTGTTGCCAAATACCCGGGTCCGGAAAAGATCTATTACGGAGGGTTTCCAGTTGTCAAGCAATCAATTACGGATAATATTCTGAAAGATCTTAAGGTTTTGCTGCCAATGGCAATCTTACTAATGCTATTGATACTGGGGCTTTCATTTCGCGATTACAAAGGGGTTATTCTGCCCTTATCGGTGGTTTTGCTGTCCATGCTCCTTTCGGTCGGACTCATTCCGGTTTTTGGATGGAAATTCTCGCTGGTGACCGTCTTGTTGCCTGTAATGATGATAGCTATAGGTAATAATTACGGGATTTACCTTGTTAACCGTTACAAGGAAATTCTCAAACGGGAACCCAACATCTCCCGTACCAGTCTGATGGCTGAACTATCCAATGCCTTGACACGGCCAATATTGTTATGCGCTCTCACGACTATCGCCGGGGTTCTGGCCCTGCTCACCCATATTATCGTTCCCGCCCGTGAAGTTGGATTACTGGCTGCAATAGGGATCGCCTGGGCTTTGATACTGAGTCTGACCTATATTCCGGCTGCCCTGTCCATCCTGCCGCTATCAAAAACAAGAATCAAAGACGATAAACCGCATATCACACCGCTTGAGCATTTTCTTTTTAAAACCGGTGTGCTGATCTCCCGAAAACCCAAGACCGTTTTATTGGTCATGGCATTGGTTACTCTGGTCTTAGGCATCGGGGTGGTTAAGATTACCGTGGAAGGTGATACCATTAAATTTTTCAGCCCGAAGGATCCGGTCCGGATTACATCCAACCTGATTGACAAGGATTTTGGCGGGTCGCAATCGATTTCCATACAGTTCAAGGGAGATATCAGGGACCCGGTTATTCTGAACCGCATGGTCTATTATGAAGAGGCCATCAAAAAAGAAAAGGGGGTAGGCCAGGTAATGTCGGTTGCCTCCATAATCAAATTAATAAGCAAATCACTTCTTAATCCCGGAGATCCGGGATATAATGCGATTCCTGACACCAGGGAAGGTGTTGCCCAATATCTTGAACTGTACAATATGAGCGGTGACCCTTCTGATTTTGAACAGATTGTGGATTTCAATTATGAAAACGCCCAACTTCTCGTTCGGATTAACGACGCTTCGAGCAATCATGTCCTCAACCTCGCAAATTTTATACGTAATATAACCAAAGATGATCCTTCTATTGCCCGGATAGGTGGGTCTGGACTCATCTCGGCAGAACTGACCAACAGTCTGGTCACCGGACAATGGAGGTCTACGCTACTCTCGCTGCTGGTGGTCTGTTTCCTGGTTGGCCTGATATTCAGGAAAATAACAGCTGCCCTGATCGTTCTGGTCCCGCTGGGAATGGCTTGTTTTATTCTGTTCGGGATCATGGGTTGGGGAGGAATCCCCTTCGATCCTGCCACCACATTGATCACATCCGTCATGATCGGTTGCGGGGTGGATTACACGGTTCAGTTTCTCTGGCGTCAACGTGAGGAAATGGCCGCCGGGTTATCAGTACCCAGGGCCGTGGTTAAAACACTTTACACAACCGGTAAAGCTATCAGCTTTAATGCACTGGCAGTCATGATAGGATTTGCACCATTGATTTTCAGCACATTCAGCCCGATTCGCTTTTTCGGAGTGATGATGGTGACATCGATATTTGCCTGTCTGGTTGGAGCCCTTGTTGTGATACCCGCATTGACGCTGGTGGTTAGGCCGGGGTTTATGAAGACGGTGGACGGTTGACTGTTGACGGTGGACGATAGACGAAAGACGATAGACG
>Ga0172379_10002852_pt1 | contig 29193 bp, 40 predicted proteins | sample GrowelOW334metaG_FD_119756 | JGI IMG/M metagenome (GOLD analysis project Ga0172379, IMG submission 119756) | Groundwater microbial communities from an aquifer near a municipal landfill in Southern Ontario, Canada - Groundwater well OW334 metaG | ecosystem: Environmental > Aquatic > Deep...
CGTTTTTCTTCTATCCCCGCTTTGCGGGGTTTCGAGCCGACAGTTTTAATGCCCGACTGCCCGGCGGGCGGGGGCGCCGAGCAGCCGGTTCAAACGACATTCGACATTTTTTGTAAACTCCCAACACTCTGGGAGTTTTCTCCCAAAATCGAAGATGTCGCCCGCGCGCCCGCCCATCTTAAATGGTAGAGATTTGTCTATTTGTACACAGCAATCATCTGTCGAATGACCATATCTTCCCATCTCTCGATATGGTCGGTAGTGAAATCAAACCAAACTCGGATAAAATCTTCTTTGAGAAGTTTTCTCATTCTACCCACTTCTGGATCTTGGAGATAAATATTTTTTTCGTCCAAGCCAACCACAACCGAATAATGCCCGTCTACTAAATCGTCTTCGTCATAATCGGCTCTGCCCCTGGTCATCCAGTTCACAATTACCGGTGCATTTTTATCCAAAACGGCTTGAATATCATCAAATGAGGCAAAATTCTTGATTTCTACCTTCAAACCTTCTCCATCTAACGTCCTCTTTATCTCTTTATCTCCAATACCTAGATCGTCGTCTTTATTGGATAGAGTGGCAACTTCGGCTTCGGACTTTTCAATACCATAGAAATCCAGAACCATCTTGATTACGGCAGGACCACAGAAACTACCATGTAGAGTTTCTTGAAATGGCTTGACGGGGAGTAAATTAGTATCCATGCATGTATTCTACTTCGCATCAACCTCTGAATGCGAAGTTGTGGCGAATAATTTATTGATTCCCGCCTTCGGCAGTAGCCTCCCGGGAATGACAGAGTATTGGATTGCCACAAATTTACACAGATTGCCGCGTCACTTCGTTCCTCGCAATGACGATTTTGACGAGATAGCTTCGTCATAAGTCACTGGATGTGAAGTTGTGGCGAATAATTTGATGGATTCCCGCCTTCGGCAGTAGCCTCCCGGGAATGACAAAACATTGCGACAGCAGATAACATCCCGACCGCAGTCGGGACTCAGTACTGCCGAACTTCGCGTGCGCAAGTGGTCATGTACTTATTTTATATAGCTATCAAAATATATTCTGTGGCATGTATATCCACCGGGATTTTTTTGTAAGTAGTCTTGGTGATATTCTTCCGCCGGATAAAACTTATGGAGCGGCTCTAATCTTGTCACCACCGGATCTTTCCATCTATTGGACTTGTTGACAATATTAATAAATTCCTGCGCTTCTTTTTTTTCCTCCTCATTTCCATAAAATATTGCCGATCGATAAGAAGTGCCAATGTCGTGACCTTGCTGATTCAAAGTTGTGGGGTTGTGGATTTGGAAGAAAAAATCCAGCAGATTCTCATAACTAGTTTTCTCAGTGTCATATTCTATTTCAACTGCCTCGGCATGACCTTCGTGTTTTTCATAGGTGGGATTATCTATGTTTCCACCGGTATAACCTACGATAGTATTAACTACTCCTGGCTGATTTCTGATCAGATCCTCCATGCCCCAGAAACAACCACCAGCCACTACAATTTTTTTAGTCATTTTTTATTGAACTTCGACTAGTACTTCATTGCGTATCATCCATGGAGGAGTTCCCGGCGCGTTGTATCCGGCGTATGCCATATTTCCCTGGCTTACAACTCCATCCCGAGATAATGCCGAAAGTAATTTCTCTTGCATACTTTTTATTCGTGCGTTGGAGCGATACCACGAGAACCTCATCACTGCGTATCTCTTGGCAGGAATCTTCACAATTTCTACCCGTGAATCAGTAGGAGTCGGCAATGTTTCAAGTGTGTAAGATTTCGGCATAACAAATGATATTGTCTGTGAATCTCCCTTTGCCGTCGCAACTACAGGAGCAGTCATCGCTATTTTCTCTGACGATTCCTTCTCATCACTTTTTTGAACTACCACGGGCGATGTCATTGCGATAGTTTCCTTTTTTATATTGCCGCCAAAAATATACCCTGCCACTATGCTAAATCCCTTGCCCAGGGATTCTCCGTAAGAACCTTGAACTGTTGTTTGGGCTACAATATGGGCGGGGTATTCCCGTATTTCATAGCCATCCATTTTCTTTACAATGGTATATTCAGCCTGTTCAACGTGAGAACCAAAATATCCCCAAACAGACCAGAGGAGGGTAATTACGACCAGGACGATGAAAGAGAGTGAGTACCAATTAATCGCGTTATTCATAAACTCGTTTATGACTAAAGTATATAGTATTAATAATTCAAGATGAAATTATCGATATCTAATTTAACGTCGGTGGAAGGCCGAATACTGTTTCGAATCTTAAGTACCCGCGGCGGCGAACCGCGGGCAGGCTTCAATCTCCTTGAGTCATTTGATAATAAGAAATACAAAAGGGTTATTCAGCTATAATTAGTTTGAATAATAATAGACCAAATGAAATATATGCAAAAGAATAAATTCATTGTTTTATTTATTGGAGCATTACTTGTGATCATATTAATCTGGATTAATCTCAGTAAAGATACAAAACAACCACCATCTGTTAATGAAACATCTCAAGCCACCCAAGAGATTGAGCTAGCGACTATGCCAACTTCAGCAGAAATAACAGTACAACCAAGTCAGGAAAATAAACTTTGTAGCTGGGTAGACGATTCGGACATTGTTATCAAATTAAACTTTGCGGAAGGAGTGGTTAAAGACACTGCTTACGAAGCAGGGTTTTACTATAGTACGATTGGTTCTGATATGAGACTGGCAAGAAGCGCTTGTGATTATCGAACAGGATTTTCGTATTCAGAAATGAAAAACAAGGGAGCGGTACAAGTCGGAGTAAGAGGTTTTAGTGATAGCACTCGCCGACAGCTCAAAGACGAACCAATTAATGTTGTATTTGATGAGAATGGCAAACCGAGTCTTCCATCTCCCATAGAAGTGCAAGTCATGAATTGAAAAAATGAAGAAGTAGGATTATGACTTTGAGCCAAGAGACTAATTATTACTCGTAAATAAGTCTGCCTTCGACTTTGCTGTGCAAGTTTTGATGATCTATTAAATATTCTTTTAGCAATTCCTGAGCTGAGTTGGTTACTGTTTTTGATTTTCCTGACGCATCTAGCTCTTCAGTTGTCAGATCTAAGTAGGCTTTGCTATTTTTGAAGTGATATCCCTGAATTAATAAAGTATATGTTTTTTCATCATCTACCGGCTCACCTTTTATTTCCAAACCGAGTAACTTTTTTGTTTTGTCGTTGTAGGTAGCCTTGATTCCTTTATTTACTTGGTAGCACTCCCCTTCTCCAGTACGGTTTTCCGGTCTCATGAATTGCGAGAATATGGTTTTTAATTGTTTACCGGTGATCAGATGTGTTGATAACGAATCATCATAAGGGAAGCAAGCAAGTAGATCTTTTAACTCCACTTCCGGTCCCAGGCTAGGTACCCGGATAGAACCACTTCCAACAAGAACAACATCCGTATCGTAACTGTCGGCAAAGATGTCAGCAATCAAGTTTCCCAGAGAAGTCTCTATCTCACGTTTCGGATGAGTCAATTCTTTTGGGAAATGAGTAATTATTGTTGAGTACTTTTTATCCACTACATTCGAGTAGGATGCAATAAATGCCTCTAATTTTTTGTCAGGTTCACTTAGATCTTCGTCTATGGGTAATAGCTTCCAAGTGTGGTCTACAATTTTGTTTGTTTCCTCATCCACTATCAAATCAAAGCGACCGATATGGTCTGAGCCAACTCCGGCTTGGGCAATAATAATGTTGTTGACCACCTCCGGTTTATCCATATAGCTATGGCTGTGTCCGCCGATCATCATATCTACTCCCCACTCAGGTTTTAACAGTTTTGCCAAAGCAATATCTGATTCCAAACCAATATGAGTAAGGACAACTGTTAATTCCACATCTTCTTTCTTGTGAGAATTACATATTTTACCTATTTCGGAACTGGCTTCTTCCAGGGTGACGATACTACCGATCAAAGGATCCAATTTTAAAGTGTCCATTATTTTCTCGGTAATGATTCCGGTGAATAGAATCTTAAAACCGTCTACATCAATGGCGTGATGGGACTTCATTAGCCGTTTTTGATAATTCTTGACGTACAAATTGGCATTTACGATTGGGAAGTTTGCTACCTTCTCCAAGAATAGAAGGTGGGGTAAGCCATAATCAAATTCGTGATTACCGAGGGCAACAACATCCGGGGCGAGGTAATTCATAATCTCCATGGTAGAGATACCTTTGTACTCAGCATCGATCAAAGACCCCTGCACCATGTCTCCAGAGATAACGTAAAGTACATTATCTTCTTCTTCTCTAACTTTATTGATATATCCAGACATGAGTGCCAAGCCCCCCAGCAGTTTACCTTTGCCTTCCTTTACCTCGCTGGTGAAATCACCATGAATATCGTTGCTGTGAAGGATGGTTATCTTCTTTGTTTTCATTTGTATTCAATTATCTAATTAACTTAGATCAAAGCATTAAAACGGTCGAATAAGCTATTGATTATCAATCTCATAGCTTGCTGGAAAAATTGTGGACTGATTAAGAAAATACTCACGAGTGATCCACCTGCAATTATTATTGAAAGCCATTTGGTGTATGGTCCATAGGTTCTAAAAACCAAGATTACTGAAAGAATTGTCATGAGTAGGGGTCCAAATATTTTAATATCACCTAGTGGTACGGAGTAACCGGCTATAACTTTTTCACTTTCACCAAATAATTTACCTAAATCAAAATTAATACCGAAGACAATTAGTACTATTTCCAGAAGAATGAGAATTAGTAAGAGTATAGAGCTGAATTTTGTTGATGCACCTGGTTCTGTCCTAATTACCTCATATATTACTGTTGGCAATAAAAAAAGAAACATCAATAACGGACTCTTAGTGATTAAAGCAATAAACGCCCCAAGAGCCGCGATCAAGGTGACAACAAGACACATAATCATTGGGTTTGATGTCTTGATATCGAGCTTTTTTTGACCAGAAAGTGTTTTTGTCATTTTTATTAAATAAGTATCTTCAATCTTTCTACTTAGCCTCTACCCTTAGAAATTAGTAATAATTCATAGTAACACTAATACTCACATTCAAATGGTATTTTATATTACTTATCCTTAAGACTTCGTTATGGGGGTAACAATCTGAGAAATATGGTCTGTACAATCGTTTAGTCTACTTATATTGATTATTTTTCCAGTTCCACCATTTAAGTCTTTCAGGATCTCGTCCACCTTCTGCATAGTAAACAGCGCAACGAAAAGTATAGAGAAGACATCTGTCTTGAGTCTTCCCAACATGCTCATTCGAAAGTTGATAGAGTGTTTCCGGGTCTTTGTTTTTCAAATCATCAATCGACTTAATACCGATTTCCATTAAATCATTAGCAATTGATTTTCCAACTCCTGGAATGACAGTCAATGGATTCGTCATAAATAGTCTTAATTATTTTTTAGCTCTTTCTATATATTATCCAAACGTTTCGATAAGATGAACATTTATTATTATAATATTATTCAACAATTGAGAATACTCGGGACTAAACAAACCCGGAATGACAATGTTGCCGAAAGGCAAATTATCATGACCGCAGTTGGGACTCAGTTCTGCTGAACTTCGCGCGCGATGGTGGTTCCGCCCGCTGGGTTGGGGAGAGGCAGCGTCAGTCGCCAGCGCGCGGAGCGATGCGTTCGTAAAAGTTGTGGCTAGAATGAGTTTTCTCAAAATTGTAGTGTATACTGAAGATACTAGTAACTTTATAGGATATTATGTTAGCTTTAATTTTTACTCTATTGGTCGGATCGGGATTAGTATATATTTCAACGTTTAATTTTATGTTGGTATCCGTTAATTTTGGCTTCTTCTTAATAGAAAATATTCCGCTTTTTTACGTTATAGTCGCCTCGTTAGTCGCAGGCTTAGTATTGTCCTATGGGATTTATTTAATAAATGAAATAAGTAACTCTTTTGCACTCAAGGCAAAGGACAAAGAAATCAATAAAAATAAAGTTCAGGCGCTGGAGCTGACCAAAAGAGTCCATCAGTTGGAGCTCGAAAATGAAAAAATAAAAAATGGAACTCCTACTGAAATTCTAGACCCTAACGCTTTGTGAAAAGTATCTTGACGAATTTATGGAGAGTTCTAAAAATGCCGAAGGGCGTGCAACTACTCATAATGCGCGTACTCCAAGATCAGTTCCTGGTAGGAGTGACAGGAATTATCTTTAATGATAAAAAAGAAATCTTGCTCTTTAAGCATATTTATCGAGCACACCAATGGAGCCTGCCAGGAGGATACTTAAAGTCCGGAGAGCATCCGATGGAAGGACTCGAAAGAGAAATTATGGAAGAATCTGGATTGGTCGTCAGTGTAGATGACTCACTGAAGACAAGAACAGATCGAAGCACTGCAAGACTCGATATATGCTATACCGGACAGTTTATAGGAGGTGATTTTTCCCCTACACACGAAGTGTCGGAGTATGGCTTCTTTACAATGAACAACTTTCCCCTACTTAGGAAGAATCAAGTAATTTTAATTGACCAAGCGCTAAAAACAAGAAATTTGAATAATTAAAAAATAACAAAAGAAAGATATCAAAATGGGAGAAATTATCAAAGAAACAGTACTTACAAAATCAGGCGACAGTCGGACAGCGAGTACATCTATAAAAAACAAAGTGTCTAATTCGGTGACAACTGAAAGAATGATCTATTTTTTCTTCGGTCTGGTAGAAATTTTCCTGTCATTTAGACTAGTACTAAAACTTACCGGAGCAAACCCAAACAGTGGTTTTGTTTCTTCAGTTTATGGACTGACCAGCCTTTTAACAATTCCTTTTGAAGGAATATTTAGAAAAGGAACTGTAGCTGGTGCATCAGTGGTTTTTGAGCCTGGTACCGTGGTAGCAATTATCGTATATGCTCTACTTGCCTGGGGAATAGTGAAGCTATTACAAGCTATGTCCGGGGAAGAGCAAGAATAAATTAATTAATATTTAAATAAAAATATGAGCTTATTATATTGGATAGTATTTGGACTAATCGCAGGCAGTATTGCCGACTTTATTGCACCCAGTTCTCAAGGAATGTTGGGTTCGATCGTGTTAGGTGTGATTGGTGCAATTGTTGGTGGATATATAGGTGGAAGATACTTTGGAGTAGGAGTATCCGGATTTAATGTTCAATCACTAGTGGTGGCAGTATTGGGATCACTTTTAGTAATTGCTTTAAGCAGACTTATTTTAAAAGCTTAGACTAGGAGTTAGTCTTTTTGAGTTTAATTTGAAAATCATCCGTAATGTAAAATTATGTCATGGGTGATATGGGACTATTTGGTGGTAGGAAAAAGACAAAAACAAAAAAGGTCTATTTTGACGATTTACAGAAGGTCGGGAAGGATAAGCCTTTAGGTTATTTACCATTGGATACAATACGAGGTCTTAACCATGAGGATCCCCTTGAAGTTATGAGGAAGGCGAAAGAAAAAGATCTTTATGCTGAAATACTTCAAAACGACGGACCAGATTCTCTCATAAGCGGTGATGGTTGGCTATTTGTTGCCGATTTGAACGCTTTAGGTGAACTTCTGGAAAAAAATGCTGATATTCTAAATGAGTATGGATGGTCAAGAGACCCAAAAGAGTTCATAAAGAGGATTACTACATCTAGGGGTCTTGCATTCCCAAAAACAAAGCTGTTTGATTTAATAGCCGATGCATATGGTGATTTAAACAATCCCGGAAGAACTAACATAGTAGAAACATCGAGAGATAACTAGGAAGTCATTCTGGTGATGAGCAGAAAGTATGAAAGATCACGGATTAATCTGAAGTTTGGTAATATGGTCTCATGACAAAAACCATTGCTACGGGAGTGGTGCATAGTGTCCCAATGGACCTCAGGAAAGCGCTCTCTTCAGATATAAATGCACTCACTGCATGGAACGATTTAACCCCTCTGGCACGTAATGAGTGGATCTGTTGGGTGACACTGGTTAAAAAAGAGGAAACGAGAAAGGAACATGTCGTACGGACGATAAAGGAACTTAAAGAAGGAATGCGTAGGCCGTGTTGCTGGATTGGATGCATCCACCGTAAAGATAAAGCAATCAGTCCTTCGGTGCGAGGGATAATCGAAAAACGTATTAGGAATCAGTAATATTTGATACATTACTAATGTTTTTTTGGTAAGATTATCTTATGAACCCATATAGAATGCTTCTCATCAATCTTGTCTTATCTTTTGTAATTATGTATGTTGCGATGTTTTTAAATATTGCTGAAATTAACCACTTCTACCTGAGCATGACAAGAACATATATGGCTTTGCTCATGGTATTTCCAATGGCTATTTTAATGATTCTTACCATGCACCATATGTATAAGGACAAAAAAATGAATAAGGTTATTTTGACGGTATCGGTCTTGGGTTTCGTACTGGCGTTGATTGGGTTGAGAAGTCAAGTTTTTGTCAATGATGAACAATACATGAGAGCGATGATTTCTCACCATTCATCGGCGATCATGGTAAGTGAAAATAAGGTATTTGATGACCCAGAACTGAATCAATTGGCTAAGGAGATTATCAGATCTCAGAGGGAAGAAATCGGACTGATGAAAAAACTACTTAGCGAGTAGAGGCGATGGAAGTGATCAAGAAGTAATCTTTACCCGAGTTTGAGAGCGATAAAGTAGGTAATTACAGAGACTGATGCAGATAGTACTGTCCCCCAGATCAAATCGACGACTGTGACAATTAGAGGCCAATCCTTGACAGTGGCAAGGTTGGTGAGATCGTACGTTGCATAGGTAATAAGACCAAAAAAGGCACCTGCCAAAAGGGCGTGTGTCCACAATTTTTTGTCAAGCGCCGGAGTAATGACAAAGAAAATAAGTCCGGCTATGAAAATAAGGTAAAAGACAAAAGCGGCCAGAAGATTTGGGGTTTTTGCCATCAGGTATCCTAGATGTCTGGCGTAAAAACCCTTGGCAACTAAGGTCAGCCAAACCATGTCGAGGGATAAAAATACAGGTAGAGATATAACGAATAATTTTGTAAACATATTGTAGGCTTTGGTTAGAAAGGGTCAGCAAGCCTTATTTCAATATATAACATTTGGTGAAAAGTTCAAAACCAATGGGATTATTCAATTGGGCCAAAACGAAAGTAGTATAATGCTGATTTTGAAAGGAAGAGTAGTCGGAACTTTTAAATTTTGGTTTAAGATTAATAGAGAAAGGGAAAAAAATGAAGAAACAAAAGTTAATTATATTGGCAGTGATAGTACTATTCCTAATGTTGGCCGGGTATCTAATGTGGCCAAGCTCACAAACTCCTGTTGCGGTGCCAACAAAAGACGGTGAGCTTTTGGGCGGTGATACTGACGCTCATGGCTGTATTGGCTCTGCGGGATATTCTTGGTGCGAACCGAAAGGTAAATGCCTGAGATTATGGGAAGAAGCATGTTTCGTGGGCTTGGAAGAAGAATTCCGCAATATACTGGCGGCTAAATATGACAAGTCTGCCGATGAAATTACCGTTACTATTACCAAGCAAACTGATAGCCATGCCAGCGGAAGTGTGAGATTTGCACCTGAAAGCAGCGCCGGCGGCTTGTTTTTGGCAGCCAAGATAGGTAATAGTTGGCAAATGGTATATGACGGAAATGGTAGTGTGGATTGTGCGAAATTGCGCGACGAATATGGATTCCCAGACGAAATCTTAAAACCAAATTTTTGTGATTGATTGCTATATTCCTCGGTCGAAAGGCCGAGGTTTTTTGTTTCTCTCTCCAATTAGATAGCTGGCAATAGTGGCTGTGATAAATCCAAAAACTGCAAAAGAATACAAAGAGATCATGAAGGTGAGTATTCTACCCTCGGTGGTTTTGGGCCAGTATTCTGAACCAAGCGTGACAATAAGCATCGATGTAAACCATAGAGCATCTCCATAATTTCTGATGTGTGGCTCCCCAGGAACAAGTAGATTTTTTCCTTCGGTATAGGAGGGATTTTCGAAATAGAAAATTCCAACCGATCCAACAATCATGACCAACAGGGTAATGGCTGAAACATATACCACACCCCGACTCCCGACTATAGAGCGTACAGTACGGAAGCCTCTGCCCATAGATCCTACCATTCTTGCTAATCCAGCCAGTCTAATTATCCTAAATACGCGCAGCGCAGGCACTAAAAGAGATAGTGCTACAAGAATGTTGTTTCTTAGATATTTTATTTTATTGGGAGCTAGTGTAATCTCCACGATAAAATCAATGACAAATATTGCCCACAACAGATAGAAAATTGTCTCCTGGATGTTGCTTAGACCGTATATGAATTCGTAGATGATTAAGCCTATCCAGAGGAGAGATAAAATGTTGAGTATGGGTTCCATGAAGAGATTAACTCTGTTTAACGTTTTTATGCGTTTTTCGTTGATATCCATACTGGTGAATAAAGCGATAGCTAGTAATATTTATTGTAATGTTTGTTACTTAGTATCACAACATGTTTAATGTTTTCTACAAAATAATTGAAATTTTTGCTCCATAATTTCACAAGCATAAGTGCAAGGAGTAGGAAGGTGGCAAGGCGGGAACTCTTGGTAGGAAAATATTGATTTTTATTCCTCTTCCAAGACGTTGGTGTCTTCGGAGACTTGGGTAGTGATTTTCTTCGCCGGGGCGGCGGTGGGGTAGATGAATGTCCAGGAATTGACTATGCCAGCGACATTCTTGCCTTCTATGGTGACCAAGACTTCGTTGTCGATACTGGCAACTGTTTCCAATCCGTCTAATTTAATTTTCTTGGCTGGGCGACCTTCCAGGGTAGTATCAATAGCAGAATTGTCCCCTACCCAGGCATCTAAATTTTTGAACGAATTATCTGACATTTTGATATTGATGATCTCTCTTGATGGAAGGGTGAGAGTCAGATTGGCATAATTTTTTGTATCTTCTGGGTGTTTGTCTATCTCTGTCCCTTCGGGATATTGGAATGAGAAACCGGCTTCATCTGTCCAAGTAACTAGTGTGACCGGAACGGCAGTGGGTGTGGGGGATGGAGTAATGATAGGAGCTGACTTTTTTACGTCTTGTTTGCTACTGAATAGAAAAAATATAGCAGAGGCTCCGAGAAGGAGCAGAATAATGATGACGGGAATCTGTTTCTTGGACATATTAAGTGCTATTATAAACTCAATGAAATTGAGAAATGGTGTATTTTTTTTGGTTCTATTTGCTGTCTTCCTGTTTTCAGCCATGACTCCTGTGGAAGCAGCAAAAAAGAGAGCCTGGGGAAAAACAATTGTAAAACCTTCTGGAGGAAGTGGCCCATTTTCAGTGACGGCGAAGTTTACCGGATGGAAGCAATACCTAAATGTGAGCTTTAGAGGAGTGGCTAATACCAAAGGGGTGAGTTATGAATTGATTTACACCAGTAAAGGAATTGACCAGGGCGCAGGGGGCAGCGTGAATCCTAGTGAGGGAAATGTATCGAGATCGATGTTTTTGGGTACTTGCTCCCACGGAGTGTGTGTGGCACATAAAGACGTAAGCAATGTGAGACTGAGGGTGACCTCCACTACAAGCGATGGAGTAAGCAAGACAAAGAGCTATAAAGTGAAGTATTGACTGACCGGAGTAAAATCAAAATATGGAGAAGAATGTAGTGGAATCAACCGGATGCTGTGAACCTTTTGACCCAGAACCTTGGGATGAAAAGGAGATAATATGGAAAGAAAAGCTGTTTGTGATGGATAGCATCGTCAGTTTCCTGCACATACCTCTTAATATGGGAAATGTAATCACTAAGAATATGGCGCTTATAGAAAAAGCCGGCGCACAAGCCCCTTATCAGCTTATGCTGACAGATGAGAATTCTTTGTGGGGAGCAGACATATATATTGATGTGGTTAAGAATGTTCCGGGAGCGAAAATGACAAAAGTATCAGGTAAGTTTCTGACCAAAGTGTTTGAAGGACCTTTTCAGAACGCCGGGAAATGGGCACAGGAAATGACCGAATATGTGAAATCTGAAAATAAGGAGATGGAAAAGATGTATTTTTCTTATACTACTTGTCCTAAGTGTGCCCAGGTATACGGAAAGAACTACGTGGTATTGTTTGTTAAGATCGGCTAAACCATAGAGATTTGGAAAGAAGGGTACAATCTGGGTATGACATGGAGGTCACCTGTGATTGTGTTGGTAGCTATGACTATTGTTGTGCTGGGTCGGGTGAGAAATTCTCAGGAACTAATTTTGGGTCAACAAGATACAGTCTCAAAAATACCACTATCTTTGGGCACTGAATCCAAAAAACCTGTTATGGTTGAGTCTATCTCAGAAAATTTTGTAGCTAGTCCTTCGATAACTCCAATGTCATCTCCGTCTGCAGCACCTGAGTCCTCTCCAACTGCAACCCCAACCAAGATGATCACTCCAAAACCGACACCAACAGTGAAGCCTCAACCAGTATTTACACCGGAACAGGTCTATGAATTTTATGAGAAATTTGGAATTCTATATGCTATTGACCCTGATGTGCTGCGCCATGTGGCAGAGTGTGAGTCCGGTTTTAATCCAAGCGCAAAAAACAAAATCTATGGTGGTTTGTATCAATTTGACAGTGCAACATGGATAAACTACCGTACCAAGATGGGATTGGACACAGATCCCGACTTGCGCTATCATGCCGAAGAGGCGATAAAGACTGCCTCTTTTGCTCTGTCAAAGGGAGCAGCAAGGCTGTGGCCAAATTGTTTCCCGAAAAATGAATAAGGAGAAAAATACGTAGAATAATGAGAATTGAGTTCAATAGATGGAGTTTGTTGTATTGAAGAAAATGTGAATTTTTACTATTGATTTGTAATATTTTATGCTATTCTTAATTTATAGATTGTTAATTATTATCTATAACAGTGAAAGGAGGTGGGTGAATTTGGCACATATAGTAGAACACCATGACTTGGATAGCGGACTATCTTTGATCTTGGGTGTGATCATTGTGATAGCGCTTTTGGTCTTTGGATATTATTACGGGTTACCAGCATTGAGACAAACATCTCCATCAGGTACTCAAATTAATGTTCCTGATCAGATTGATATCAATGTTGATCAGCAGCCCGCGGCGCCGACAAATTAAAATTTAAAAAGAGAGAAAGGGGGTGAATTAAATGGATTTGTTATTATGGTTAATATTTGGTGCGATTACAGGGTGGTTGGCGTCTATCTTTATGCATAACGACGCAGCTCAGGGAACAATGATGGATATCATCCTCGGTATTCTGGGGGCTTTTGTGGGAGGAATCATCATGAATTTCTTGGGACAACCAGGAGTGACAGGGTTCAACTTGTATAGCATGATCGTGGCAGTGATTGGGTCGATGGTGTTGATTTGGATTGGTCGTCGACTCCGCTGAAAACTTATTAAAGAATACTACCGATTAGAATCGTTTTCTGTCGGTAGTATTTTTTGTCTCATTTTTTTGGTTTGAATCGGTTGAGCAAGAGAGAATTGCTCACTACTGAGACTGAGCTAAGAGTCATGGCCAGTCCGGCTAATTCGGGCTTGAGTACCAACCCTAAGAAAGCAAAGGCACGGGCAGCGATGGGTATCCCCAGAACATTGTAGATGAGGGCAAAGAACATGTTTTGTTTTATTTTTGTCACTGTGGCTTTGGATAGATCCAAGGCGCGAGCAACATCTCTTAAGTCATTCTTTATGATGACTATTTCCCCTGTTTCTATAGCGACGTCTGTACCTGATCCCATGGAGATCCCTAAGTTTGATGTGGCAAGAGCCGGAGCATCGTTTATGCCATCCCCGACCATAGCGACTACTCTGCCTTGCTCTTGGAGTTTCTTGATTTGAAGTGCCTTGTCTTGGGGAAGTACGTCTGCCAGGACATTGGTAATCACAACTTGGGATGCAATGGCTTGGGCTGTCCTTTGATTGTCGCCGGTGATCATCCATACATCTATTTTTCTGCGTTTTAGCATGTCTACTGCTTCTTTGGCCGAGTCCTTTACAGTATCGGCGAGGGCGATGATACCGAGGATATTGTGTTTGGTGGCAAGAATCATAGAGGTTTTTCCTTGACCTTCCAGACGGTTGAGAGTGGTTTCGTATTCTTTAATCTTCAGACCGAGTTCTCCGGAAATTAATTTCCTATTGCCAAAGAAAAGATGATCTTTTTTAATGATGCCTTCGATACCCAAGCCGGGACGGGCTTTGAATGAAGTTACCTGAAGGATTTTGGTTTTTTCTTTTTGAGCATGAGAAAAAATGGCTTCTGCCAGAGGATGTTCAGACTGTTTTTCCAGACTGGAGGCGAGTTGGAGTATCTCTTTTTCATTTACTTTTCCTAGAGAAATGATATCAGTCACCTCTGGTTTTCCTTTTGTGATGGTGCCTGTTTTGTCCAGAACAATCGTGTCGATGTTGCCCGCTTTTTCCAGTGGTTCACCACCTTTGATGAGTATCCCCTGCTCTGCTCCCACTCCCGTGCCAACAAGAATAGCTGTCGGGGTGGCAAGGCCTAATGCACAAGGACAAGCGATGACTATGACAGACGTGAGTGCCAGAAGTGCGTACGAAAGAGTAGCACCCAGAAGGAAATACCATATGATAAAAGTGACAACGGCGATGACGAGAACCGCCGGAACAAACCAAGAGGATATCTTATCGGCGAGCGCTTGGATTTGGGCTTTTGAACCTTGAGCTTCTTCAACAAATTTTATTATTTGAGATAGAGTAGTCTCAGCTCCTATGCGAGTGGCCTTGAATTTGAAACTACCGAGCATATTTACAGTACCCCCAGTGACATGGTCAGCCTCCCCTTTTTCTACCGGCATACTTTCGCCGGTGATCATGGATTCGTCAACTGCTGAAGACCCAGAAATGATGACACCGTCAACAGGAATTTTTTCTCCCGGTCTAACAATAACCACGTCTCCTTTTAACACTTCGTCGATAGGGATATCCAGAGTAACTTTGTTTCTTTCAACTCTGGCAGTCCTCGGTTGAAGACCGATTAATTTTTTGATTGCCTCTGATGTTTTACCTTTGGCTTTGGACTCCAGAAGTTTACCTAGGACAACGAAAGTAATCAATAAAGCTGCTGTTTCAAAATACAAATCCGGAATCTTCATGCCATCTAGGCCGATAATGGAATTGTTTTCCAGATAATAAAGATAGAGATTGACTAGACTATAAAAATAAGCCACAGAAGTGCCAATTGCGATAAGACTATCCATATTGAAAGTGCGCATTTTGAAAGCAGAAAGAGCTCCTTTGTAAAAGTCTGCCCCAATAAAAAATTGAACCGGTGTGGCGAGAACGAGAGAGATAACACCCATAAAAGGGAGAAGAGCTTGTGATCCAGGGAGAAACATGAAGAAGTCCATAAGCATGAAATAGACCAAGGGCAAGGAGAGAGCCAAACTGAACAAAAACTTGTTGAACTGATTCTTGGTCATCTGCGCATGCTTGTGTGTTTGAGAAGTTTGGTCTACTGAGTCGGCAGGAATTCCGGTGTAACCTGCCCCTTTAATAACCGAGAGTAATTTTTCGGTGTTTGTTTTTCCGGCATCAAAATTGACGGTAGCTTTTTCTGTGGCAAAGTTGACTTTGGCATCGATAATTCCGGGAGATTTTTGCAGCTCTCTCTCTACTAGCGAAGCGCATGAACTGCAATGCATACCGTTGATCAGTATTGATGTTCTGGTCTGTTTGTTTTTCATATTTTTTTATATAACTTTGAATGATCCGGAATACATACCCATGGAACAAGAGAAAGGAATTGTGCCTGTCTGGGTGGGAGTAAACTCGATAATGTTTTTGCCAGTTTTAAGATTTTTTCTGATACCCAACTTGGGAGCTATCAAGCTACTGGCACAAGAATAAGCACTGGTGGAGTTGATTATCCAGCGCACCGGAATGCCTTTTTTGATGATGAAGAAATTAGGAGAGTAACCGGAAATGTTTTGGGTCATGTAGACTTCTTGAAGATTGCCTAGATCAACTACACCAGGGGTTTGCGTGACTGATGGCTCTTTGGAGAAAGAACCGAGTAAAGTTTGGATACTGGTGTTTAACCCCAGGAGAATAAAGCCTCCGCTTAAATTTGTGAGTGCGAGAAAGATAACAACAACACCAGCCGTCTTGAAAAAGAATTTTGCCCAAATACCTTTTAAGGCCGAGGTAAGACCTCCAATGCCAAGGAGTCCTGGTGAGGTGCCAAGGGCAAACACCCCCATGGTGAGGGCACCGGTGAGCCAATTACCACTACTCATGGCGTATAACTGCATTGCCTGAGTAAAGCCACAAGGAAGGAAGAAAGTGAACGAGCCAAGTAGGGCGGCATTTTTGTGGGTATAGGTTGAGTGGGATTGATCTTTGATACCTACCAAGCGACTAATCCTCTTGGGAATAGTAAACGATATTTTTTTCAATATGGGAAAGATGTCGATGAGCTGACCGCCCAAGATGAGCATAAGAATACCAACAAGAACCGTAAGAATACCGATAAAAACAGGAGAGAGCTGAATGACAGATCCGGCTAAACCGATGATGCCTCCAAAAAGAGAATACGAAATCACACGAGCAGAATTGAAGACCAGATGAGGGGTGAATTTTTCCGCCACCGAGGCATGTGGATGATCTTCCGAAAACTTGGCCGATATTCCTAACACCAGACCTCCCACCATCGCCATACAAGAAGATAGCCCGGCGGTGATTCCAACCAGAAGGACGAGCCATAGATTGGAATAGCTTCCCGAAAGTAAGTCGGTGAGATTGAATAAACCGGAGGATTTGGCCACTATATAAAGAGCAGCAACAATAAAGATAGCCCAACCAAGGTCGATATAGTCTGTGAGATTGTTTGATAGTATGGGTAGATCGTCTGTGCCTAAGTCATAACCGGCAGAGTTGACCGCTGCAGTGATAGCCTGGGTGTTTAATTTCCGATCGTGATAAATACGTGCAATACCTTTGGTGTGACTCACCGAAACCTTATTTACTCCCTTAACTTTTAGAAGATTATCTTCTATCAACATTTCACAAGAACGGCAATGCATGCCTTTGATGGAAATGGTTTGAGAATCGTAGTCTTTGGATTTTTGACTCATTTGGTTTTGGTGCTAATAAATTTTAGAGGATTTGCTTTGAATTTGCTGAGACATCCAGCGGCGCAAAAATAATGGTGAACGCCATCATGATTGAGGGCAAATGCGGCCGTTTTTGGTGATAGTCTCATGCCACATACCGGATCTATAACGAGAGGAACCAGTTCCGTCATCTTGATTGAGAGCTCTTGTGCAATTTTTGAATTGCTATATTTTTCAACTAGAACTTCTCTTAGAAGATCGTTCGCCAGGATAAAATTCTGATGAGTTAACCGGTACAAGATTTGTTTTCCTTCCTTTTTGTATGTAACCACTCCTTTTTGACGAAGAACACAGAGATGCTGACTGAGATTTGCTTGAGGCAGATCCAACATCGTCTGTATCTGAGTAACATTCAGTGTTTGATCCCTTAACAAATGCACTATCTCAAGCCTCTTGGGATGAGCTAATGCTTTTAGTAGATCCGCGTGTAAATTAAATACCTCTTGATACATATTCTTATATTCGATTATTAGAATATGTTACTAGGTCAACTAGGAGAATGTCAAGAGGAGGACTGGATTAGAAAGCGGATGTCTCGATGTTGAGCTGGTTTAGACCGGTATCTATTTGGTCGACATCAATACTGTTTAGCTCGGTGGTGGTGCCATTGAGATCAGTAGGAGCGGGGGTAATAACTGACGGGGTTACTGGCATAGAACTTTTTAGGGTGAGGAGGAATATTGCTATGACAACCAGACCTAACACCAGCATTAGCTGGGTCTGGATTGGATTTTCTGCTTTGGGAGTTATTTTTTTGGGCATGTGAGTAATTAATTATTGAGCTGCTGGTGTTGCAGTGGGTGTGGGTGAAACAGTACGAACCGCGACAATTAGTTTGTTGATTGAGCTGCGGTATTCTTTGAGAGCGGTTTTGACATTTGTCATGCCCGACCTGTAGGTATTGAGCAACCCCTTGGGGTCGTCTCCTTCGCAAGAAAAGTCTGCTGCTGGAGCTTGGGCCTTGGCAAGGGCTACAGTGACGTCTGCCCTATTACTTTCTACATCGGCGACAAGCGCGGAGTAGTTGGAGATGGTTTTGCCGGCAGGAACGGCTGTTTCCAGGTAATAGTTTTTGACTCTTGTGGAGATCTTGTCGAAGACAGAAAGCATGTTGGTAGACATCTTGGTGAGTTGGTCGATTTGCTTTGAAATGTTGGTCTCTCTTGCTTGACAGGCTTTAAGCTTGGCCTCAGTGAGTCTGGCTATTTTTACCTCACGCCTTTCATTGGACATGGAGTTTTTGTTTACAGCGAGGGCTGGAGAGACGAGCAGGAATAAAAACAAAGGAATGATCAGTAAAAGTTTTTTCATATGGTTAAATTATTAACTGTAACTAAGGATACAATACTTTCTCTTACTTCGTCAAGAAATACCTTAGAAATTGATCTCTTCCGGTGGTAGGAATTCCTCACCATTGACGGGAGCCTGGAAAGGCGTCTTGAGCCATTGGATGTATTCGCAACCGGTAGCTTTTTTGGCATCTCTATCCCAGCCTGAGGTGGAACACTTTTTCATCTTCTTACCATTTGAGGTGGTATAGAGGACTAGATCCGCTCCGCATGAGGGGCATTTTTCGTCCAGCTTTTCCGTAGTGCCATTGATCCACTCCACATAATCACAACCTGTTGCCTTCTTGGCCTCCTTGTCCCAGCCGCCTGCACTGCATTTTTTCATCTTTTTGCCAAATCTGGTGACTTGGAGTACCAGAGCTGAACCGCATTTGGGGCATTTTTCTTCCAGCGATTGAGGCTCCACTTGAAGCCATTTGACGTAATCACAACCTTCGGCTTTTTTGGTTTCTTTGTTCCAGGTGCCTGTGGAGCAGCGCTGGAGTTTCCTCCCGGTGGGAGTTTCGGAAATTTCACTTAAAGGGGCGCCACACTTGGGGCAGAGTTCTTCTTTGTTGTCCATCTAGACAGAATAACACTTTATTCTTCCAAGAGGAAGTCCTTTTTTATTTCAGAGAGGAGTGAGATGGCAAATTGTTCAAGTTCATTTTCGATAGTAGGACTGATGTGTTGTCGTAAATAGAGAAATATTTCCGGGTCGTATGGCCTCTCTTCGATGAGACAGAGGAAGGTGTGATGTTTGGTTTCTTCGAGTTTTTCCAGAATAAAACTGATTATTTCTTGGTGAATGATATCGTCGACAAGCTGCTTGGCTTTGCTCTTGTGATTCTCGGGATTGTCCGACGACTCGATAAGGATGATAATTTCGTCTTTGTTTACCAGGTGATCGTAAAAGAGGATGGACATAGGATTTAGTAATTGATTGGACCTAGGGGAATTTTGTTTTCCGGGTCATCAACAAATAATAAAAGAGTGGCACCTTTGCGTGGTCCTAAGTGAAGATTGAGTGCTTGCATCACTTCCGGTGATCCACCAAATTGCTTACCTGTCCATTCTGCCGGGCCGGCATCCCCTATTACCGCAACCACTGCCTGTCCGTTGACCGGATTGATTACAATCACCTTTCTGTATTTGTACCATTCCCTTAGTGTGGCGAAGTCTTGATTCCAGTTTTCCAGATAAAGTGTTTGGACTGCGACGTAGTATTTTTCGTTGAGGTAGTCTTTGGTAGTGAACTGATTGGCGTCTTTGGCAAAATATCCCCAGGCTCCTAACCCGGGCGCAACTCCGGCTTCCTGAATCTCGTCGTGCTGGGAGAGGGTGTCGCCAGGGTAACGTTTAAGGTGTTGTTCGAAACCCATGAACCCTAGATGATGATTGAGAGATTGGCCATCTAAATATGCCTTAGCATTGATGCCGGTGTGTTCTTTGACCATTAATTCGATAGCGATGGCCCCTTCCGGAGTGAGTTTTGCGGGGTTATGGGGAAGAACGTCCTGAATTTTTGTAAGGAATTTTTGTCTTTGGGTGAGTGTGTCTTGTGTGGCGACTGCCTTGATTGGTTCGATAACGGCAGGCGGTTGGAGGGGCATGGCTAGAAGTGTGCCCACTAGTCCGGCTCCGGCAAGAATTCTGCCCGATTTTTCTCTGAGATCGAAGGCGATCAAACTGGATTTCTTGAAGAAATTTTTGGCCGATTTGTTTTTTAGTAGTCTTACCCTAACAGATTCTGACCTTTTTTCGAGGTTCTGAATTGATTGGGCAAGGTTGGTAGAGGGCATTTTTAGTTTAGGAATTTATCCAGTCTCTTGATGGATTCGTCTTTACCTAAGACAACTATACAGTCAAATAGAGGTGGGGTGACAGGTCTACCGGCTATTTGAAGTCTAAGGGACATAAACGCTTCTTTGGGAGTGAATCCGGAATCTTTTTGAAGTAGAGCCAACTTGTCGTGGAGCTGTGCAGAAGTAAAATCATCTTGGTCTGCGATGGCTGATTTCACCAATGAAAACCACTTCGCTGTTTCTTCTTCCGAATGATTTGATTGAGCCAGAACTAGGGATTTGTCAACGCTAGGCGAATTGAAAAAATAATCTGATAGAGTAATGAATTCCGGAAGGACTATCATTCTTTCTTTGACCAAAGGTAGTACTTCGAGGACTTTTTCTTTTGACCATTCTGCTGGGAGGATTGACTTTAATTTATCAAAGAGAGCTTCATCTGACATCTTTTTTATCCATTGGCTATTGAGATAGTTGAGTTTCTCGATATCGAAAATGGCGTTTTGGCGCTGAATCCGATTCTCGTCAAAAATCTCTATCATTTCTTGAAGCGTGAGAAGGTCGGAATTGTCTTTGTGGGAAAAACCAAGGAAAAAGAGAAAATTGTTTATGGCTTCGGGGAGATAGCCATCTTGGGCGTATTCCAGTACCGATTTCGCTCCGTGTCTTTTACTAAGTTTGCTCTTGTCTGGTCCGAGCAGTAAAGGTACATGGGCTAGAATGGGTGGCTCCCAACCTAGGGATTGGAATAAAAAAAGGTGTACCGGGGTGGACATGAGCCATTCAACACCTCTCAGGGCATGACTTATTTCCATAAGATGATCGTCGACCACTACAGCCAGGTGATAGGTGGGAATTCCCGATGTCTTGAGAAGCACTTTGTCGTCGCATTCTTCGTTTGGTAAAGATAGCTTGCCCTGCACCAAATCGTTCCAGACAGTGAAGCCTGTTTCGGGAAGCTTGACTCTTATAACATGAGGCTCTCCGGACGATAACTTTGCATCGACTTCTTCTTGAGACAGATGGCGGCAGTAGCGATCGTATCTGGCAAAGGGATTTTTTTCGTGAAGCTGTTTGAGTCTCGCTTCAGTACAAAAACAATAATAGGCAGCTCCTTTTTCGACTAATTCCTTGGCATATTTCTGATAGACGTCTTTTCTCTCTGATTGTGTGTAGGGAGCGTATGGACCTCCCACCACAGGACTTTCGTCGGGAATTAATCCCAGCAAATCATGAATTTGAAATATTTTTTCTTCACTACCGGGGACATAGCGATTTTGGTCGGTATCCTCGATGCGGAGTATAAATTCTCCGCCATATTTTTTGGCAAGAAGGTAATCAAACAGAGCAGTGCGGGTATTGCCGATATGAGGGGTGCCTGTTGGTGATGGGGCGATTCTGGTTCTCACGTGCGTAGAAGACATGATGATAGTATACTTTATTTATATTCAGATTGACCTATGGCCACGCTAACAGAATCAGCAGTACAAGCTCGAAACGCAATTAAGTATGGAGGCATCGCAATGGTGGTGATCTCTATGCTGTGGTATTTGGGAATTGCTGCAGTGGGTTATTACAGAACTCTTTATCCGCCTGAAGCACCACCTCCCACTGTGGTTTTTGGTCAGCTTTCACCGGTAGTTTTTCCGGATAATCCAGAAAGACCTTCGCTGGTATTGGAACTGCCAACCGGTCAGATACCTGCTTTCCCGGATAGGATGGTGGTATATCGAGCCCCAACTAGGAGAAGTGGCTTTGCCGACCCGGATAAGGCTATCGAAACTGCTTCATTGCTCGGATTCCTATTTAGGCCCGAACAGCCAACAGAAACAAATTATGTCTGGACTCTGCAGGACCAACTGGCATCAAATCTGGATATGAATATCATTTCCGGGCATTTTATCCTCACTAGACAATGGCAGAATAATCCCGCCTTGGCAGCAATGGCTAATTTTTCTTCACAACAAACTGTAGTTACAGAGACGCAAGGATTTTTGAAAAAAGTAAATTTGCTTCCGAATGATTTGGTGGGGGCAGAAAAGACCACTCCGCTTAAGGATGACGTTGGAAAGCTAGTTAATGCCCTATCACTGTCTGACGCAGATTTTATGCAAGTTGATCTGTTCCGCAGAGACATAGAAGAAATAAACCCGGAAAGCGACAAAAGAGAGGTGGTGGCAAGTTATCCGTTTTATAGAACCGACCCAGGTAAGGGATTGATCCGAGTAGTTGTGTCCGGAGGTAGAAATACATCAGAAAAATATATTCATGTGGACTATGAATATACAACAGTACAATATGACAACAATGGTACATATCCGATCAAAACCGGAGATGAAGCTTGGGCTGAACTAAGCGCTGGAGGCGGATTCGTCACTCTAAGTAGCCCTAAGTCTGGGGAAGTAAAAATAAGGAAAGTTTTTTTGGGTTATTATGATGCGGAGGGTGGCCAGAATTATTCTATGCCGATTTATATTTTCCTCGGGGATAAGGGACTCGTGGCTTATGTGTCGGCAGTGAGGGACGAGTGGATAAAGGAATAGTTAGTCCCAAACAAAGTTGGAATAGATCCAATCCAGAAGTTTTTCTGTCTCACCAAAACGATCGTTGCTTCCTAATAAACTAATCAAGACGGGATGTGTGTATCTATTGGCGTAAGTGACTAGGCACTCTCCTGCATCGTTTGTCCAACCAGTTTTCACCCCCAAAATACCCGGCTTACCGAGAAGGATGTTGGTAGAAACTAGTGGATAGAGATAACCTTTTTCACTTTTGAGAGTGATTTTTTTGGTGGAAACGATATTTTTAAACAGAGGCCTATCGAGAGCGTGCTGAGCTATAACCGATATGTCGTAGGCGCTAGTGAAGTGATTGTGACTCTCAACTCCCGAAACGTTGGCGAAATGAGTATTGGCTAAACCAAGCTCTACTGCTTTCATATTCATTTGCTCGACGAATTTTGTGTAGCCACCCGGGTAGTTTTCGGCGAAGGTGACAGCAGCGTCGTTGCCTGAGGGAATTAATAGAGCATAAAGCATATCTTGCGCGGTAAGAATATCATTGGCTATCAATTCCGCCTTGGCTCCGACTGATAGGTTGCCGTTTTTGACTGTGATAAGTGTGTTGGAATTAAAATAGTCCATAGAAATTAAAGCTGTCATTATCTTTGTGAGAGACGCAGGGCGTAGACGAAGATTTGGCTGTTTGGCAAGTAAGACTACCTGGCTGTTGAGGTCGATGATGAAGACAGCTTGAGCTGTGGTGGGTGGAGGAGGTGTGTTGAGTGAGTGAGGAACAGGGGTGGCGTGAGTAAATGCAGCTTTTACACTAGGAGTGGGGCGAACTTTTAGAGAAAAAATTGGAGTGGAAATAATAAATCCCGTAAAAAATGAAAGCACCAAAAGACTAATACCCAGATGTGCTGAGTGTGGCAGTGTAATTATTTTCATTTGTTAAGCTTTTTCCGCCAGTTTGAAGTCGATTCTTTCCATGTCTCGAGGGAACATGCTGGCTTCGCGGATATTTCCCAATCCGAGTATTTGCATGGTGAGGCGTTCTAACCCCAAAGCAAAGCCGCCTTCGGGTGGAACACCGTATTTGAATGCTTCAAGAAAGAGAGAAATTTTTGACGGATCCATGTTCCACTCGGAGACTTGTCTGAGAAGTTGGTCGTAATCACTGACACGACGTCCGCCGGATGACCACTCTACTCCACGACAGAGAAGATCGACTCCTTCATTGAATTCCGGATTTTCAGGATTGGGGTAAACATAGAATGGTTTCTTTTTAGAAGGATATCCATAGACAAACACGAGATCTGATCCTGTTTCTTCTTTGGTTATCTGACAAATGTCGCGTTCATCTTCAGGGTTGAGATCTTTTTCACCTCTGGGATCTCTACCTGTCTTATCAAAGATTTTTTGTTGGGCTTCTGAGAGGCTAAGAACCGGTGTCTTGTCTATTGTGGCAGGAATTGAGGCTTGGTAAAGAGATAATTCTTTTGAACATTTCTCTTTTACCTGAGAAAAAATATATTTAACACAAGCTTCTTCCATGTCGGTGATATCGCGCCAGCTATCAATGAAAGCCATCTCGGCATCTAGGGAAACCAATTCCGTAATATGTCTAGTGGTGACGCTTGGTTCGGCACGAAAAACTTTGTTGACCGAGAAAACTCGCTCGAAAGCACTCATGGCTATTTGTTTGTATAGCTGTGGACTCTGGGTGAGATACGCTTTGCGGTTGAAATAATTAATTTCAAACACTTCAGAACCTCCCTCGGCTATTTCGGGTACTATCGTGGGAGCTTGGAACTCAAAAAAACCATTACTTTTGAGGAAATCGCGGAAGGCATCAACAATAACCGATTGGACTTTGAAGATGGCTTGAATTTTGGGGTGACGAAGAGTGAGGGAGCGATTGTCTAAGAGGGTGGGTAATTCTAAATCCAAGTTTTCTTTGGTGATATCGAAGGGAGGTGTGGCTGATTTCGCTAGAATAGAATACTCTTGGACATCGATTTCTATCTTGCCAGTTTCAAGATCCGGGTTGATTGACTTCTCCCCTCTTTGTTTGACTGTACCAGTAATGGTGATGGCGTCTTGAATACCCAGATCGGCCATTTTTTGAAAACCAACCAGCTGAATTTTGCCTGAGAAATCTCTGAGATCTATGAAGGTGAGTTTGCCAAAATCTCTTTTGTTGTCAACCCAACCTTTGAGTGTAACTGTTTGCCCTACCTTGTCGAGAGTGTCTTTGATAAATGTTCTTTCCATATTCTTGATTGTATCAGGAACTGAGCCTGAGTTTACCAGTGTGAGGGTGTGTGGATTGTATGAGATTGCTTCGGTTCGGGATACCGAAACTCGCAATGACAAAGAAGGTTGATCTGCATAGATTCCTGCCTCTGGAGTACCCTCGCAGGAATGACAAAGAATGGTGAGATTGCACGCCTGCCGGCAGGCAGGTTGCTTCGCTGCGCTCGCAATGACAAAAAGAAAAATGGAATGATTTGTATAGATTCCGTGTCGTAGCACGGAATGACTATGAAGAGCGGATGGTGCTGGCATGAGGTTGCGCAATGACGTGCTCCCTGGATAAGTGGCGGGTTTCAAGTAAGGTACGAATGACACATCAGAGAGGGCTCATCTAGAGCAATGACGAGGGAGAGCTCAGGCTTGATTTTTGGCCTATAACGTGGTAATATACCCTATCGTATTCGATAGTTCGCACCTTAAGGAGGTCACAAATGACTTACGTTTCTGTAACTCTGTTGAATGAGTTAGGGGTTGCTCCCGAAATTGAAGAGAAGCCGTTTGACCATTCCACCCTCTTCATTCCCGCGGGGAAGTACATGATTGAGATTCTCAATGTCGGCAGTATTCTGGTCCAGGTTGACAGCGTGCAACATGAGCCAGAAGGCATCCCCAATTTGCCGGACACAAACAGGCTCGCTCTTGGGGTACTTCAGCCGGGAGAATCTCTTAAAACAGAGTGGACAAACACAGGCGAGAAAAAACTGGAGTTGAGGGCTGTGCAAGGAGAGTTGTCTCCTTGGGGAGGTCAGTTCATGGAGCATGGACTGCCGGCGCAATCCATCTGTTTTTACAAGGGTTAACTTTTGAAGAGGTGTGCAGGAGCACACCTCTTTTTTTTGTGGTTATTTTTCGCTGGATAGCTTTTTTATTTCTGTCCTGGCTTTGCTTGTTTTGACAAAATTAAGCCAATCACGATTAGGTTTTTTGGCTGCTTTCGTCTTGAGAATTTCTACTACATCACCACTTTTTAGCACCGCACTCAAAGGAACAATTTTCCCATTTACTTTGGCTGTATGGATGAATTGACCTAAGTCCGAATGGACATTGAAAGCATAATCAACCGGAGTGGAGTTTTCCGGAAGATCATAAACATCACCATTGGGAGAGAATACATAGATATGATGAGCTAGTGCGTCGAGCTTGTATTGGCTTATGTTTTCTATAACACTTACCGTTTGTTGCCAGCCGGCTAATTGTTTTACCCAGGACATTTTGTCTGAAATTTTGAAGGCAACTCCTTTTTCGAGTTGGAGGTCGGAAGCACCGGACATCTTGGCCTGGGCATAGGCAAAATGAGCGGCTGCTCCATACTCGGCTTGGGTATGCATTTCTTCAGAGCGGATTTGAATCTCGACGATGTTGCCTTTGTTGTCGAAGACTTTTGTATGAATAGAGCGATAACCGTTTGGTTTTGGTTGAGCGATGAAGTCGGAAATACCCAGAGAGGGAGCGGGCTTCCAGTATTGGTGAAGAATACCGAGAGCAGAGTAACAAGAGGCGGTGTCTGGGGTGATGACTCTCACTGCCATAAGATCGTGAATGAGACTGATATCACGATTTATTTCCGGTCGAAGTAATTTTTTGTAGAGACTGTATTTACGTTTTGGCCTGCCTTCAACTTTGGCTTTGACAGAGTGCTTGACTAATTGCTGGCGGATTTTTTGAATAATACCGGTGACATTTTCTTCGGAATATTTGAAATGAGGCTTGGCTATCTTCATAACCCACTCGTATTCTTCAGGAAAGATATATGGAAAAGCCAGATCTTCCAGCTCACCTTTTAGCCGACCCATACCCAGGCGTTCTGCTAAGGGAGCATAGACTTCCAATGTTTCTAGGGCAATGCGTTTCTGTTTTGAGAGAGCGACTCCTTCCAGCGTGGCGACATTGTGCAGTCTGTCAGCTAAACGGATGAGTACCACCCTAATATCCTTGGCCATAGAGACAAACATCTTGCGGAGGTTTTCCAGAAACTCCACATCATGACTACCACGAAGCTGAACCTTGCCCACTTTGGTGACGCCATCGACTAGCTCGGCTACCTCTTTGCCAAATTCCTCTTCTATTTGCTCTAGTGTGACATCTGTCATATCAAGAACGTCATGGAGCAGGGAGGCTTCGACACTGGCTTGATCTACCCCCCATGAGGCTAGTGTGTGTGCTACGAATAGTGGATGGCTGATGTAGGCTTCCCCTGTTTGACGAACCTGACCATGGTGTTTTTGAGCAGCAAAGCTGAAGGCGTGAATGAGCCTATCTTCGACGAGATTTGGGATTTTTTCCCTGGAAATAGATTTTAGCTCGTCTAGATCAAGACTCATATTTGATTATTCATATTTTACCTTGAATCTAGCTTGATCGTGATAAGATTTATGCGTGTACAAGAGATTTCTAACGATCGATGAGATAGCACTTATCCCCGACGAGCTTAAAGTGGTGATGAGAGATTATACAAACGCTGGATATGAGATATATCTGGTGGGTGGAGGGGTGAGAAATGTATTGATGGAAAAAGTACCGGAAAACTGCGATCTAACCACCAACGCAACTCCTGAACAGAGTTTGGAAGTGTTGAAAAGGAGAAACCCTTTTTATAATAATGACTTTGGGACTGTATCATTTAATGTTGATTTTGGAGAGAGAAAAGAACTATACGAAATAACCACTTATAGATCGGAGAAGGAATACTCCGATTTCCGCAGACCCGATGAAGTGATTTGGGGAAAAACTCTGGAAGAGGATGTGGTGCGCAGGGACTTCACAGTGAACTCAATTGTGATTGGTCAGAAAGAAGGGAAATATGAATTGGTGGATTTGGTAGATGGATTGAAGGACTTTGAGTCTGGAATAATTAGAGCTGTAGGAGAGGCTGAAAAACGCTTTGGTGAAGATGCCCTGCGAATGATGAGAGCGATAAGGTTTGCGGCCAGACTGGGATTTCGAATTGAAGAGAAGACATTGGATGCAATTGGCAAGCAAGCTCCCCTACTAGCTAATATTAGCAAAGAAAGAGTTAGAGAGGAGTTGTTTAGAATTTTGGAGACTGATTATCCCGCCGACGGGGTTCAACTGCTGATTTCTACCGGATTGATGAATAATATTGTGCCCGAGCTGCTTGAGGGCAGAGGTGTGGAGCAAGGAGGTCACCATAAGCTGAGTGTACTTGATCACGCAATTGAAGCACTAAGGAACTGTCCTAGCCCTGATGTGTTGGTAAGATTTGCGGCTCTTATACATGATGTAGGTAAACCAAGAAGCAGAAGATTTAAATGCAGAAGCTGTGGAAAGCACTATAAGGAAGCGGATGAGGAAATGTTTAGATGCGATATTTGTAGCTCTATCCAAGAGACAAAAAAGATGATTACTTTTTATGGTCATGAGGTGATTGGAGCAAGAATGACGGAGGAGATTGTAAAAAGACTGAGGTTGAACAATAAACAGAGCGAAAAAATAGTGACTATGGTGAGAAGGCATATGTTTACTTACCAACCAGAAATGACTGATGCCGCTATCCGGCGATTGATCAGAAAAATCGGAAAAGAAAACATATCTGACATGATAATGCTCCGGATCGCCGACCGTAAAGGTAGTGGAAGTACAACCACCAGCTGGAGATTTATGGAACTGCAAAAAAGAATTGGAGAGCAGCTTTTCGAGCCGATGGAGGTGAAAGATATGATGGTAAACGGACGCGATGTGATGGAAGTACTCCAAGTGACGCCAAGCCCTATTGTGGGTCGGGTGTTACAGTCTTTGTTTGAAGAGGTAATTGAAGACACATCCAAAAACGATCGTGAGTACTTGATGTCCAGAATTCCTGAGGTGGCTAAAGACTTATGATGGAGTGATTTTTATAGATCCCCGCTTCCGCGAGGATGACAGGGAGGGTGGTGGTATGAGATTGCTTCACTTCGTTCGCAATGACGATGAAGTGGGATTGCTACATCCCTCGCAATGAAGGAGAATTTGTATGGATTCCGTGTCGTAGCACGGAATGACAAAGCAGAGAAAAGGAAGTACAGGAAAGAGGGGCAGATAGCATGAGACTGGTTTTTTGTGGTCTATTTGTTTTTGTGGA
>Ga0172379_10002853_pt1 | contig 29158 bp, 24 predicted proteins | sample GrowelOW334metaG_FD_119756 | JGI IMG/M metagenome (GOLD analysis project Ga0172379, IMG submission 119756) | Groundwater microbial communities from an aquifer near a municipal landfill in Southern Ontario, Canada - Groundwater well OW334 metaG | ecosystem: Environmental > Aquatic > Deep...
ATAAAAAATATGTTTCCCATCAGGAATTCCCATCAGAAAATTTCCTTCGAAATAAATTTTACCATTGGAGTATTTGTAAATCCATTTACCATCCTTATAATCATTCTTATAAAACCCTTCTTCGTAATGAAAATAAAAATTATAATACCATTTACCTTCTTTTACTCCTTCTATATAGTTTCCCTGCGCCACAATAATACCTTCTTCATCGTACTCAATTGCCTCACCTTCTTCCTTTCCCATTCTAAAAATCTCCTGGCTCTTGATAGCACCATTTTCGTAGTACCATTTCCATTCACCATTAGGTACACCTTTTGTGAAAGAACCTTTTTGTTCTATAGCACCCGATTCATAATAGTAAACCCAAACTCCAATCCTTCTATTTCTCAAATAATCCCCTTTTGATTTTACTTTACCACTTTCAAAATAATATATCCAATTGCCAACTTTATCACCTTCCTCATCAACAATACCAGAACCTATTAAATTTCCAGCATTATCATATAGTTTACTGCTATTAACTCTTCCTAATGAATCATAAGTTCGATGCACACCAATTGGTTTTCCATCAATAAAACCACCCGTAGATTTTTTTATATATTCTCCTTTTTCGTTTTTAATATCAAAAAACTCTTCAACAATATTAATATCGTTTTCAATAATAACAGCTGTATCTTTTAAAACACCTAATTCATATCTGTAAGTTTTATTCAATTCACCACTTAAATCATATTCCTTTAACAAACCATGTAAAAAACCGTCTTTAAAACTATACTCTGCTTTTAATTTACCATTGTTGTAAAATTCCTTCCACAAACCTATTTTAACTGAGTCTCTATAACGATTTATATTTTCTCTATCAACTTCAAATCCTCTACTATACGAAATAATAGTAATTAAATTGCCGTCTCTATCATATTCTTTGCATATCCCATTCTTTAAACCATCTTTATAATTGATAGAAAATTGCTTATTTCCATTTTCGTAAAAATATTCTGAAAGTCCATTTTTTATATTATTCAAATACAATTCCTTACTCACTAAAATAGGAGAATATAAACTATCATTCAATTTTATTGAATTAAAATTATAATAATATCCATTCTTCATTCCATTTAGATAATTTATTTGGCTTTTAATAATTCCTTTTTCATCGTAAAACAACCAAACACTATCAAGAACAGCAGCTGTGCGCAAACCAATACTTTTTAATATTCCATCAACGTAATATGATTTCCATAGACCATCAGGTTGCCCATCTTTCATATATCCCTCACTTGAAATTTGGTGGTTTGGATAATAAAACACATTATATCCATTATCGCTGTCAATATTTTTATATTGTGCTACTAATGAATTATATAAGATTATAAATACAACAATACCGATAAAACGATACATAAAACTATAAGCCTAATTGATTACTAATTTCTAACATTTTAAGCACTGGTTTTAAAGCAAGCTCTTGAATAGTTGGTAATACTTCTATTTCAGGAGCTTCATATTTTAACGTATTATATACTTTTTCTAATGTAATTAATTTCATAAAAGAACAATCGTTACAAGCACAAGTAGCGTCATCGGGAGGTGCAGGAATAAACTTTTTTAACGGATTACTTTTTTGCATTTGATGAAGAATACCTGTTTCGGTAGCAATTATATACGACATAGCAGTGTCCTTTTTGGTAAAATTAAGCAGAGCTGTAGTACTTCCTATAAAATCAGCAAGAATTAATACATCCCTTTCACATTCTGGATGAGCAATGATTTTAGCATTCGGAAATTCTTTTTTTAAATGAACAATCCGTTCAACCGAAAACCGTTTGTGTACATGACAAGCTCCAGGCCATAAGACCATATTTCTTCCAGTTATTTTATTAATATAATCGCCTAAATTTTTATCAGGTGCAAAAATAATTTTCGCTTCTTCAGGCAAACTGTTAACAATTTGAACTGCATTACTTGATGTACAAATAATATCGGATAATGATTTAATTTCATTAGTTGTATTAATATACGATATTACAATATGATTAGGATAACTCCTTTTAAATTCAATAAACTTATCAGCTGGGCAACTATCAGCTAAAGAACATCCGGCCAATAAATCAGGAAGAAGTACTTTTTTACTAGGATTTAACAACTTTGCTGTTTCAGCCATAAAGTGAACACCAGCAAACAAAATGATATCAGCAGTAGTTTCAGCAGCCTTTTGAGACAATGCCAAACTATCTCCAACAAAATCAGCAATATCTTGTATTTCAGGCAACTGATAGAAATGAGCTAGTATAACCGCATTTTTATCTTTTTTAAACTTTTCGATTTCTTTAACCAAATCAATTGATTTATCAATAGGCTTATTAACAAAACCATTATAAATTAACTTGTTCATTTCATTCTTTCTTTTAATCTTTCAAAAACAAAATATTTTTTAAAAAACGTAATTCACAAACATATATAATATATTAAAGCAAATTTAAATAAACTTTATGATGATAATAATAGGCTGTTCATGGAGTTAGTAAAAAAATGAAAGAAGGGTTGCTTATTTCATAATTAACCAAATTGTTGAATTTATTAACAAAAAGAATAGCATAAAAAGATCACAGTTTTAAGTTGTTACATCGATAAATTAACAACCCGTTCATAAGGAAAATGTTAATAAAAAAATGAGAAAATAACATTGAAAACTGGGTATAAACTGTTAATTAAATTTTTAAAGATCGATTACAAAATGTTTGCTATTTCAGATTAAAAACACATACTGAACCCATAAGAAGAAAAGCAAATGGAATTATTAAAATTCGATGAAAGAATTATAAACAACTTATAATAATAATTAACAAGGGCATTAAAACAGGTTTAATTGATAATCAAGAAATTGGGTTTTTCAAAAACCACAACACAAACATTCATAGAGAATTAACATTGTTGAAAAAGATAATTGTAAAAATACTTGACTTCTGATTTTACAATTAAAGAGGATTGGTTTACAGCAAATTAGGGGCGAAGTTTATTCTTTCGGACATCAACAAAACTTTTTACGAATGCAATTAATGCATAAATTGAGGAAATCATCATAACGAGAATTCTTGCAATGGCGGCATTATTATCGCGCGTAAAGGAACCGAGAAGAGGCTTTGTTAAACCAATTAGAACTAAAACAGTTAAAAGAACAACCGCATGAGACGCAATTTTGTTTTCATTTTTCAGTCCTTTATTAAGCACCAAAATAACTAAGCCAATGAAAACGGGAATGAGGGCAGTAAAAGAAGGAGCGGTACTTCCAAAGTAACTCCAACAACCAAAAAGTATAAGAATAGAGGCGTTTAATAAACTTGCAATATATGGTTTAGCCATTTGTTAAAGTATTCGTTTCAATTAATAACAACGAAAAGCAAGGAAGTGTTTAATCAAAATTGCAAGTGCAGGCAAACAAATTAGTTTTTATGCTTTGAGCAGACTTATTTTGGCAATAAAGCAGGACACGGAATAATTTTAACATAAAACACATTCAGGTATGAAATTATTCTATATTTTTGAGAGGTTAAAAAAAGAGGAAGAATGAAACTTGCCATTGCTTGCGATCACGCTGGATTTGAAATGAAAGAAGAATTGGTACCTTACCTTGAATCAAAAGGATTCCAAGTAAAAGATTTTGGGACGTATTCCAGCCAAAGCATAGATTATCCGGATACGGCTCATGAGCTTGCTTATGCTGTTGAAAGGGGTGAATTTGTTTTTGGTATTACAATTTGCGGAAGCGGAAACGGAATAAACATGACCGCCAATAAACATCAAGGCATTAGAGCGGCTTTATGCTGGAATACACAGATTTCAGCCTTGGCGCGTCAACACAATAACGCCAATGTATGTTCATTACCCGCACGTTTTATCACACTTGAACTAGCCAAGGAAATTGTTTCCGTCTTTTTAACAGAATCATTTGAAGGAGGACGACATCAAACCCGAATAGATAAAATACCCTTAAAACAATAGTTATGTTATCGAACACCAGCAAATATGCCACACGGGCGGTTATCTACCTTGCGGTTCATGCAGAAAGGGGGCAGAAAATCGGGATTAAAAAAATTTCAGATGCGCTGGATATACCATCCCCGTTTTTAGGAAAAATATTGCAGGTTTTGGTCCGCCGAAAAATCCTATCTTCAACAAAAGGCCCCAACGGAGGTTTTGGTGTAGGAAAAAAACCAAATCAAATCTCGATATACGACATAATAATAGAAATGGACGGCGACAGCCTGTTCAACTCCTGCTTACTGGGAGCCGGTAGTTGCGAGACCAGCAAAAACGAAGGCGGATACTGCGCCATGCACAATGAATTTAGCGTGGTGCGCCATCAAATGATTGATTTGTACAAAACCAAAACTATTGGCGAGCTGGCTGCTTTGGCTCAATCGGAAATTGATACCATTGTTCTCTAATCTGAGGAAGTTACTTTTGATTTACAGATGAATCTTGATCAATTAGTTTAATCAATTCCTTTACAGCATCCTTCGCATCAATGTTGCGGAGCACCAATTCTTTCCCCTTATAAAGCGAGACTTTGCCCGGACCGGCGCCCACATAACCGTAATCGGCATCGGCCATTTCGCCCGGACCATTTACAATGCAGCCCATAATTGCAATTTTTAACCCCCGCAAATGCGAGGTGGCTTCTTTTACCTCAGCCAGCGAAACTTCCAAATCAAACAAAGTTCGGCCACAGGAGGGGCAGCTTATATATTCGGTTTTTGAAGTGCGCGTTCGGCTGGCTTGCAATATGCCGAAGGCGGTATCGGTAATCTCTTTATTCGATTTTTTGAAGGTGTTTTTCAGCCAAATTCCATCGGAAAGGCCATCGATAAAAAACAAACCACAATCGGCTGCGCTTTTCAGTTGAAAGTCGGAAAAATGGAATTCCGAGTAAGCTTGTTGAATGATAACGGGATTTGTTATCTGGTTTGCCAATAATTGGTTAATGAACGTACGTATTTCCTGTGTTTTGTTTGCTGAATACGAATAAACCACCAATACCAGAGTGGGATCCTCTTTTATTGTCGCCATTGTTTTTTCATCCAACTGATTGTAGTGTATTTGAACCCAATTTTGAATAAACGATTTTTGGGTGGCAAACAGATACTCTTCCCAAGAAAATAGGGGAACTGATGTCGATTGGTTGTCCCAATATTTATGATCGGAAACCAATAGCGCATTTTTCCCGAAACGAAAAGGAATTTCGAGTTCTCCAACATACAATGCATCGGGCGACAAATCGGTTCGTTCGAATTGATTGGAAATGGGGTTTAAAACAAAACCCAACCCTTCAATAATTTCAGGAGTTATTTCAGCTTCAGTAGTTAAATCGGAAACAACTACCGGAAGGCTTGAACCACCAATGATTCCTTGATTCGCGGATTTCCGTTTTTGATAAGTAAACGGGTTATAGGCGGGAATTACTGTTGGTAAAACTTGTGGAATACTTAACGTTTTAAAATGGTTGACCAAAGCCGCGGCCACCGGTATCTCTTTGGCAGGATGCTCGGTTAACGATACCCGGATGGTATCGCCCAAACCGTCGTGCATTAAGGTTCCCATGCCTACGGCCGATTTAATCCGCCCGTCTTCACCACTTCCCGCCTCGGTAACACCTAAATGCAAGGCATAAGCCATTTCCTCTTTTTGCATCTGCAAAGCTAACAACCGATAGGCTTGAACCATAATCCGTGTATTGCTCGATTTGAGAGAAACCACCACGTTATTAAAACGTTCGCTTTGGCAAATCCTTAAAAACTCCATGGTGGCCTCAACCATTCCTGCCGGGGTATCGCCGTATCGGCTCATGATTCTATCGGAAAGGGAACCGTGGTTGGTGCCGATTCTAATGGCGGTATGGTGTTCTTTACAGATATTCAAAAAAGGAACAAACCGTTCTTTCAGCCGGATTAATTCTTGAGCATACTCTTTGTCTGTAAATTCAACGGTGGCAAAGGTGGCTCTTTTATCGAGGTAATTTCCCGGATTGATGCGGACCTTATCGACATACCTAGCAGCTATATCGGCCAACAGGGGATTGAAATGCACATCGGCAACAATAGGGGTATCAAAACCTTTTTGTATCAACCCTTCTTTAATTAAACGCAACGCTTCGGCATCCTGAGAGTTTATTACCGTATAGCGAACCAGTTCACCACCGGCCTCAATAATTTCAATGGCTTGTTTTATAGATGCTTCAACATTATGGGTTGAAGTATTGGCCATTGATTGCACCCGGATAGGGTAGTTGCCGCCAAGGACAATATTACCAATTTTTACAGGGTGCGTGCCAAAACGGCGATATTGAAATGGGGTGGGAGTAAACCAGTTTGATTCCATTGAAAATTCGCTTTAAACGGCAGATGAGAATTATTTCCCCAATTGCAGCGTCATTATTTTAGTTATATATTTCCCAATAATATCAAATTCCAGGTTTACCCGTGAACCCACTTTATAATTGTGGAAAACGGTATGTTCAAAGGTATAGGGAATTATGGCCACTTGAAATGAATTGTCTTTTGAGTTTACAACCGTCAGGCTCACGCCGTCAACCGATATGGAACCTTTTTCAACGGTAATGTTTCCTGTGGAGTTGTCGTATTCAAAGGTATAATACCAGCTACCTTCGGCTTCTTCAACTTTAGTACATTTGGCGGTTTGATCAACATGGCCTTGAACCATGTGGCCATCAAGTAGTTTGTCGAGGGTCATGCTCCGTTCCAAATTTACTTCGCTGCCCGGAACCAAATCGCCGAGGTTTGATTTTATGAGCGTTTCCTGAATGGCTGTTACGGTATAAGTAGTAGCCGTTTTTCGAACTACCGTTAGGCACACCCCATTGTGTGCCACGCTTTGGTCAATTTTTAATGCCGGCACAAAGGAACACCGAATGGTGATATCAATGTTATCTTTATTTTTTTCGATGGTTTCAACAAACCCTGTTTCTTCAACTATTCCTGAAAACATACAATGTTTTACTTTTTAAAAAACTTGTTATAATAAAATAGAATATAGAGGATCATTAGTAGTAACTGCTGAGTTTACGTAACCGTTCTTCGTTTAAAATGCGGATTTTACGGCCGTTGATGTCAATAAACTTATCCGATTTGAATTCTGAAAGCAGCCGGATAACTGATTCCGTGGCGGTTCCTACCAGGCTGGCAATTTCTTCGCGGGTGAGGGAAATATTTAAAAAACCATCGGCATCCACACTGAACGACTCTTTCAATTTTACAAGAACCTCTGCCAACCGCTCACGAACTGACTTTTGGGCAATATCGGTTAAAAATTGATTGGCTTCACCAAGTTCTTTGCAAGCAAGTTGCATGAGTTCCATGGAAAACTTGGAATTGTTCTCAATTAAATCAAACATTCTTTCGGCTGAAATGGCACAAACCACTACATCCTCAATGGCTTTGGCGGTGGTACAGGCTGATTCGTGGCTTAAGATAGACCGATATCCAATAATATCGCCGGCTTTTGCAAACGATACAATTTGCTCTTTACCTTCAATTCCGGTTTTAAACATTTTTATAATTCCGGAATGTATGCAATATACGTGGTGTATGCGGTTTCCCTCGTGGAAAATGGTCGATCCTTTTTTATATGAGTTGCAGTTTTTGTCATAGGTTAACGCTTCCAACTCCAGTTCCTTTAAGGAGCCAAAGATTGATTTACAATCATTCAAGCATTCATTACAGGCGGGTATCGGCGATGTGTTTTTCATTTTATAAACAAATAAATCAGCCAAAGAGTAAAAAAGGAAACTGGATACTTGGTATTAAGGCACAAAAATAACTATTTTCCGCTTTTTTTAACCCAAATTACGCTTTAAAAATAGCATAATCGATAAAGCGTTTGTAATCAATCCCGATTGCACGGAATTAAAACAATCGCTAAATCGGGGTTAACCCAACTAAATCAGATAGTTCCGCTCATTCTTCGCCTTCTACTGATTAATTTGGGTTTAACACGAATGAATATTCTTTTTCACTCCGAAATTGCTAATAATGGCGAGTTTTTCGTCGAGGCTAAGGTGGTTGCCTATGTTGAGGTCGTATTTGGTGACTTTACTTATGAGTTGTAAAGTAATTCTTTACAACTGAATTTTCCCATTTTCGGCGCATGGTTTCTTCACAAATTCAATTAATCAGTAGTGCTTGCGCCGATTTTATACCGCAAATTCATATACCCCGAGTTTCAACTCGGGGCTATTCATATTAAATCCCTCCGGGATTTTTTAAAATGCGGTTGCTCTGTAAAGAAAAGATCAAATTCCAAAACGGTATCCAATACCCGATTCAGTATTGAGCAATTTTGGCTTAGTTGGGTCGTCTTCAACTTTTTTTCGTAATTGGGCAATAAAAACCCTTAAATATTGGGTCTGTTCCATATACCCCATTCCCCAAATTTCTTTTAGAATATATTGATGGGTCAGCACCCGGCCTTCGTTTTTGGCCAATAATGCTAATAAGGAAAATTCGGTTGAAGTGAGTTTTATTAATTCATTATTCTTGCGTGCTGTATGGTTAGTTAAGTCAATGGCTAAAGCACCAAATTCCAGAATTGGTTTATCTGAAACACCTTGACTTTGCCGAATTGCCACCCTAATTCTGGCCAGAAGCTCACCTGTGCGAAAAGGTTTTGTCAGGTAATCATTGGCTCCATAATCAAGGGCTTTAACAATATCATCTTCCGAATTACGAACCGAAAGAATTATAATTGGTTTTTGATACCATTCTCGAAGCTTTTTAAGAATATCTAACCCATCAGTATCGGGTAAACCTAAATCGAGGATAATTAAAACAGGGTTCACAGATGCAGCCAAAACCACACCCTCTTTTCCTGTTGATGCCTCTACAATTTTATATCCATTTGCCGAAAGGGTTATTTCGAGTAACCTGCGGATTTGCAATTCATCGTCAATAATTAGTATGGTTACTTCGTTGGTCATTTTAATCAGTTTGTTTATTGAAAGGGTTTATGTCAGCCGTTTTAACAGGAATTGTTATTGTAAAAATGGCTCCCCCATTTTGGCGGTTCTCCGCGGTTACCCTGCCTTGATGGGCTTCAATAAAACCTTTTACGATAGACAATCCTAAGCCTGTTCCTCCGGCTTTAGCATCTTTTCCACGGTAAAACTTATTAAATACCGAAGTTAATTCCGATTCAGGAAAACCCAATCCACGATCCATAACTTGAACGGTAAAAAAGCCATTGTCGTAAAAAAGTTTGAGCCGAATTCGACTTCCCACCGGGGAGTGTTGTGTTGCATTTAGCACAAGGTTTTGGATTACTTGCTCCATCAAGCCAAAATCAATATTTACCAAAGGCATATCAGCCGGTATTACCGTTGTTAATTTGAAGGGTTGTAATTCTTGTTTTAGGGTAGCCGCTACCCTATTGGCTAAATCGTGAACATCACACCAGTCTTTTCTTAGGGTTATATGTCCCGATTCGAGCCGCGACATATTCAAAAGGTTTTCAATAAGCCGATTCAGTCGAATGGAAGCTGTGTTTATCTCGGAATATAATTTAATTTTTGTTTCATCGGGATAATTTTGGCTTAAAAGCGTGTCCGATGCACCCATAATTGCTGAAACCGGGATTCGCAATTCATGCGAAATGGAATTGAAAAGTGTTTTATAAAGTTTATCGGATTCGTTTAGTAAATAGGCACTTTTTGCCATATCGCGCAAATACTCACGCTCAAATTTGCCCGATATCTGCGAAATAAATGCTTCCCAAAACTGCTCTTCGCCTTGAGTGAATACCTGTGCCTGTTCAATGGCTATAACCCCCAAATTCATTTGATTCCCTTTTAACGGATAAAAAGTATAAGGGCAAGAGGGCAAGGTGTCGGTATATTTTCCCGCCTTTTTTGTGTATTGAAACGACCACATGGCAACACTCTTCTCGTTATTTGAGAAGGTATATTTATTGTTTTTTTTATCTTGAAAATTCAATTGGTTTGAATCATTCTTTAATAAAATAAGGCAATTGAGTTTAAAGTATTTTTTAATATCGGTTTTTGCCACGGCTATAACTTCATCAACACCCACAGCTGTTGAGAGTTCTTTGGTTAGTTGGTACAATGCATTGGTGCGTTCCTCCCGAATCCTTATCTTCATTTCCTGCCTTTTTACCCTCGATGTAAGCACCCCGCTTAGCATGGCAATAATGAAAAACATGATAAGCATGAGCATATCTTCGGGTTTATCAACATGCAGTGTATAAGGTGGCGGAAGAAAAAAGAAGTCCCATATAAGAGCGCTTAATGAGGCTGACATCAGAATGGGGCCAATACCATAGAAAAAGGCTAATGTTGAGACAATAAACAGCAGAGCAAATGAAACTACCTGATATCCAATCAAATCTTTTATGAAAAAACAGACGAGTGACGTTAACACAACGGCTAGAAATGCAATTGCATATTGCCGGCCAGTAGCGGTAAATGAAGGCAGCGATAGTTTTTGCTTGTATTTATCATCTGTTTGGTTATCGGAACCCAAAATGTAAACATCAATGTTTCCACTATACCGAAGCAGCCGATTTACAAAATTTCCAAGTTTTAAAAGGGTAAACTGGTTTCTGATGCGGGGTTTTCCAATAATTATGTGCGTTATATTTTCTTTTTGGGCAAAATCAACAATAGCCTGAACTTTATCGTTATGTGTAATAATTCGTAGTTTAATTCCCAATTGCTTAGCCAAAATAATGTTTTTATGCAATTGTTCATTGTCTTTGAGGTTACGTTCGCGTGAATTTTCAATATAAACAGCTTGTAAATTGGCTCCCATGGCGTACGATAGGTTTTTGGCCCATCGCAGAAGTTTTGATGATTGTTGGGTATGGTTAACCGCAACCAATAAATGCAAGCCCGATTTCCATGGACCCTTTATGCGTTTAAGCTGCATGTAGTCATGAAGCTGTTTGTCAACCCGGTCGGCTACAATACGCAGCGCCATTTCGCGCAATGCAGTAATATTTCCTTTACGGAAGAAATTCTCAACGGCTTCTCGCGAGCGTTCAGCATTATATACCTTACCATCCGAAAGTCTTTCTAACAATTCATCAGGTGTTAGGTCAATTACTTCAACTTCATCGGCACTTTCAAAAATTTCATCGGGCAAAGTTTCACGCACAATGATGCCGGTTATCTGTGCCACCGTTTCCGATCGACTTTCAAGATGCTGAACATTTAATGTGGTATAAACATTTATACCGTTATCAAGAATTTCCTGTACATCTTGATATCGTTTCGTATGGCGACTTCCCGGAGCATTGGTATGTGCCAGTTCATCAACCAAAACCAGTTGGGGTTTTCGGGCTATAATAGCATCTAAATCCATTTCCTGAACGGGAGTGGACTTATATTCATAGGTTTTTCGGGGTATGAGCTCAAACCCTTCCACCAATTCAGCCGTTTCCTTACGATTGTGCGTTTCAACATACCCAATAATAATTTCGCTGCCTTTTAGTTTTTCGGCATGAGCCGTCTGCAACATGGTATAAGTTTTGCCCACACCGGCGCACATGCCGAAAAATATTTTCAGTTTACCCCGTTTGCTTTTTTCTTCCTCGCTTTGCAACGATGCCAATAGCTCATCGGGATTGGGTCGTTCATTTTGAAATTCCATTTATTAACGCTTATTTTCTAATTTCGCTAATACTATTTTTGCTTCCGACTCAATGGTCTTAATCCGAATTAAAACATCCTTCAGCTCATTAATTTCATTAGTATTATAATCTTTTTCGGTATGTAAAGGTAGCTTAGTTTTTTTATTGTTTTCATTTATTTCATCTGCCATTTGGTTGAATATCAATGAAATTTCAGCTAATTCATCCTCCCCATCCATAGATAGCCTTTCGCGATAGTTACTGGAAACAACATCTTTAGTTCCGTTGTAAAATTTAAAAAAACGATCGTTAAAATAAGATGAGAAGCTAAAGGTAAAGGCAAAAGCAATTAAAAAACACAACGCTCCTATAAATGACATTTGTATTGAATATTTTTTTGCATAAACTCTTGCATCATTTGTTTTTGCTTCAATAGCTTTTTCGTTCATTAGCGAAAGATGCATCAATTGTTGGTAAAGAGTATCAAAATGCTTCAGCAAGGATTGGTGATTGCCAGATTCTTTAGGCAATTTTATTACAGTTGAAACGGAATTGAGGTAGGCATTAAAACTCGTTTCAATTTCCCTAACCAGAGAATCTTCGCCAATTTCTGTTATGTTATTTTTTTCTAATAGTAGCGATTTGCTAAATAACGTAAACTCATTTTTTACCATCAACGTGTCAATGTTTTTAGTTAACAAAAGGCCATTTGCTATTTCTTGGTTTATTATTGTTAATTGTTCTGCCATATTGCGGGCATACACAACAGAATAATGGTTTTCTTTTAGGATGGCTCTTGTTTTATTTGATAGTTTGGTTAAGTAAAAAACAGAAAAGACAGATAAGACCAAAATGATTGTTAAGAACAGAACTATACCTAACATAAAATTTTTGTTTCGGATCGAAGTTTTCATGACTTTTTTTATTGGTTACTAAAATACTAATCAAGCTTATCAAGTTCAAGGTTTAAAACCAATACGTTTATTCGCTCTTCACCCAAAAAAGTAAATTGAGATGCCTCAGTTAGCTTTTTCACCGTTTCATTCAATTTTTCCTTTTGTATTTTATTGAAATTTCTGGCTTCCGAAATTCGATCTATTTGCAAAAATGCCGCTTTTGGTGAAATATGCGGATCGAGTCCACTGGCCGAGGCAAAAAGCATCTCGGAAGGAACTTCGGTTAGACTATCGAGGCCATTAAATACAATAAATTGTTGCCTGCGTTCAGAAACTAGGTCCTTTAACTTAGTATTTGTTAATCCATAGTTTGAACCACCCGATGGCAATGGGTTGTATGAAACTGCTGATGGTCGCGAACTAAAATAAATAGTGCTGTCAAATTGTTGACCGATAAGCTCACTCCCAAGGGTTGTATTGCCTTCAATTATTAAACTTCCGTTCGCCTTTGAACGAAAGGCAACTTGTACAATTCCGGTGATCAAAAGAGGGTAAATTATTCCTGTTAGTAATGTTAGGAACAAAAATATTTTTAAAGCGATAAATAGAGTTTTCATTTTATTTGCGTTTTATAAACCAACATTTCATTAATTTCTTGAATAATAGCGTCAAGTTCAAATATTCTACCTGACGAAATAAGAATCATATCCTTTAAGTCTTCCTTTTTATAGATTTTGATTTTCAATAGTTCCTGTTTCTTCTTATTGATAAGTCGCTCAATCAGGTCTTTAACTAAATATTCCATAGTTGAAAAATTAGAGGTTAATTAATATATCAATAAGTTTAATGCCAACAAAAGGGACAATTAGCCCACCCAATCCGAAAATTAAAAGGTTTCGGGTTAATGCTGTATTGGCCGAAACCGGGCGGTAACGAACCCCTTTTAAAGCTAGGGGAACCAACATCATTATGATTAAGGCGTTGAATATTACGGCACTAAGTATAGCACTTTGTGGCGAACCCAGATGCATAATATTTAAGGTTGAAAGCGGCCCAACACCTGTTTTATCGGCATAAAGCGAAATGGCAATTGCCGGAATAATGGCAAAGTATTTAGCCACATCGTTGGCTATACTAAATGTTGTAAGCGCACCACGGGTCATTAATAATTGTTTGCCCACTTCAACCACTTCAATCAACTTGGTTGGATTGCTATCGAGGTCAACCATATTACCCGCTTCACGGGCTGCCTGGGTACCCGAGTTCATGGTAATACCAATATCGGCTTGCGCCAGAGCGGGGGCATCGTTGGTGCCATCTCCAATCATTCCTACCAAATGTCCCTTTGACTGTTCATCGCGAATGCGGCGCAATTTATCTTCGGGTGTTGCCTCTGCCATAAAATCATCAACTCCGGCTTCGGCGGCAATGGCTGCGGCTGTTAAGGAGTTGTCGCCGGTAATCATAACGGTTTTAATGCCCATTTGCCGAAGCTCGGCAAAACGTTGTTTAATGCCACCCTTAACAATATCTTTAAGATGAATTACCCCAAGCACGCGATTATCTTCAGCCACAACTAGAGGGGTTGCTCCTTGTCGGGCTAATTCAGAAACGGTATCCTGTATTTTTTGTGGATAAAAACCATTGTTGTTTTGCACGAATGTTTTAATGGCTTCAGCGGCTCCTTTACGGATTTGATGTGAATTTCCATCGCTGGTTTTAAAGTCAACTCCACTCATTCGCGATTGTGCTGTAAATGGTATAAATGAAGCATTAAGTTGATGCACCTCACGTCCGCGGATATTGAATTTTTCCTTTGCAAGAATTACAATGGAACGTCCTTCGGGCGTCTCGTCTGATAAGGATGAAAACTGAGCGGCATCGGCAAGTTCTTCCGCAGTTACCCCTTCGGCCGGTATAAAATTAGTTGCCATGCGGTTTCCAAGGGTAATTGTACCCGTTTTGTCGAGTAATAGCACATCCACATCGCCGGCAGCTTCAATGGCACGCCCGCTTGTGGCAATCACATTGCGCTGTAAAAGCCTATCCATACCGCTTATACCAATAGCACTAAGCAAACCGCCAATGGTGGTGGGTATCAAACACACCAACAAGGCAATTAATACGGGTAGTGTTAAATTTTGTGACATTGGCAATTCCGAGGCATTAAGGCTATATGCGAAAAACGCCGGAAGGGTTACTACTGCCAAAAGGAATATGATGGATAAACCCGAAAGCAATATCGACAAAGCAATTTCATTGGGTGTTTTTTGGCGTTTGGCACCTTCAACCAAGGCAATCATGCGGTCGATAAATGTATTGCCCTGTTCGGCAGTTATGCGAATTAATATACGGTCGCTGATTACCTTTGTGCCACCGGTGACCGCCGAACGGTCGCCGCCGCTTTCGCGGATAACCGGTGCCGATTCGCCGGTTATTGCCGATTCATCAACACTGGCAATGCCTTCAATTACTTCGCCGTCGGAAGGGATTACATCGCCCGATTCGCAAACAACTATGTCGCCTTTTTTAAGTTCTGTTGCTAAAACAGATACTTCTTGTTTGCCCTCCATTTTACGGGCTTTGGTTTGTGTACGATTATTTCGTAAGGTTTCGGCTTGAGCCTTGCCCCGTCCTTCGGCAATGGCTTCTGAGAAATTGGCAAACAACACGGTAAACCAGAGCCATATTGCTATTTGAAGATTAAATGATGAATAGCTACCTTTAAAAACACCTATTAACACAACAATTGTTGTGAGTATAGAACCTACAGCAACAATTAAAATGACAGGGTTTTTAATAAGCGATGCCGGGTTTAATTTAATAAAGCTCTCTTTTGATGCCTGCAACAATATTTTTTTATTGAAAAGGCTTGTATTTTGTTTTGTACTCATTTCAGTTAAAAATTAAAAGGTGATTCCATTTCCCATTAGTAAATGCTCTACAACCGGGCCTAATGACAATGCCGGAAAAAATGTCAATCCTCCAACAATAAGGATTACGGCAATTAATAAACCCATAAACAAGCCATTATCGGTGCGAAAAGTGCCTAACGAAGGCGGGGTAGTGTTCTTTTTTGCCATATTTCCAGCTATAGCAAGAACCGGGATAATAACACCAAAGCGACCGATTAACATTCCTATGCCCAAGGTTATATTATAAAACAGGGTGTTGGCATTAAGTCCGGCAAAGGCGCTGCCATTGTTGCCTGCAGCCGAGCTAAAGGCATACAATATTTCAGAAAAGCCATGTGCCCCGGCATTATTTAGGCTCGATAGACCAAAGCTGCTTACTGATGCCCAAGCTGAGAAAATTAGTATGACAAAGCTAGGTGCAAGTATGGCAATTATTGCCATTTGAACCTCAAAAGCTTCAATTTTTTTACCCAAATATTCGGGTGTTCGTCCAACCATTAATCCGGCAATAAATACAGTAAGAATTATAAATATTACCATTCCGTATAATCCGGCGCCCACACCACCAAAAATAATTTCGCCAAGCATAATGTTTATCATGGCAACCATACCAGCCAACGGCGACAAACTATCGTGCATGGCATTAACCGAACCGTTTGATGCGGCTGAGGTTGAAGTTGACCAAAGCACACTGTTTGTAATCCCGAAACGAGTTTCTTTTCCTTCCATCAATGGCAAATTTCCAAAAACAGGGTTGCTTGAATATTCTGCATAAAGCGAAATACTCAATCCGGCAATCAATAAAATCATCATAACTGAAAAAATTGTCCAGCCCTGCCTTGTTGAGTCAACCATTTTGCCATACGTGTATGTTAATGATGCCGGGATAAGCAGTATGAACAGCATTTCAAGAAAATTGCTGAAGGGTGTTGGGTTCTCAAATGGGTGTGAGCTATTGGTATTGAAAAAGCCTCCACCGTTTGTGCCAATTTGTTTAATAGCTATTTGCGAGGCTGCCGGACCCATCGGTAGTATTTGTTCTGCGCCTTGCAGTGTTTGAACGGTTTCATAAGTTTTAAAGTTTTGAACAACGCCTTGACCTACCAACACAATTGAAAGCAGGATTGAAAGGGGCAAAAGTACATACAATGTTGAGCGTGTCAGGTCAGTCCAAAAATTACCCAATTTATCAGTGCTTTTTCGCGAAAGACCCCTAATTACAGCCAAAAGAACTGCAATTCCGGTTGCCGCACTTACAAAGTTTTGCACGGTAAGCCCAACCATTTGCACAAAGTAGCTAAGGGTTGTCTCTCCGGCGTAACCCTGCCAATTGGTATTGGTCATAAAACTTACTGCTGTGTTGAATGCAGAATGCCAAGTAACATTGGCTAATTGGGCAGGATTCAACGGCAAATATGCCTGAAAAAGTTGGATTAGGAACACAAAAACAAATCCAACCAGGTTAAACAAGAGCAAACCGAAGGTGAATTTCCTCCAATTAGTTTCTTCATTGGGGTTAATTCCGATAAATCGGTAAGTCAGTTTTTCGAGCCAACCAAAAACGGGTTGCATAAAATGCTTTTTCCCCGTAAAGACTCTGTTCATATAATTGCCCAAAAGCGGTGTAAGTGCTATTAATAGGACAAAAAACAAAAGCAACTGAATAAAATCTTGTGCTGTCATAGTTTAGAATTTTTCGGGGTTGACAAGTGAATAAAGAAGGTATCCAAGAATACATAAAGCTATTACAGCTCCAATTACGTAACTTGATGGGTTAGCCACCTCAATAAGGGCGGGTGTTGCCAGTAGAATTGTTGCATTCATATAATATTGTTTTAATACGATACAAAGTTGCAACAGAAATTATAAGCGTTTTGTAAGAAAAGTTGTGTGGAATATAAAGATTTTATAAAGAGAAGAGGTACTAAATTTATTCCGTATTTATTCCGTACTTTCAAATACCCAATAGCCCGCCTTTCGAGAGCCTTTTCGTTCAATAATTCCAACGGTTTTTAAATTTTATAATGAAAGATTCTGCTTGAAATGTTTTTAAGTCCAATCATAATTTCCAATATGCCGGGTAAAACTCGAAACAAAAGCGTTATTTTTGGGTTTAATCCAACGATGGTAAGAAAAGATAATTTAACACGAAATATATGAAGACTTCAATAAACATGAATTGGAAAAAGGGGATGGCCTTTGAAACCGAAATGAATGGCCATAAAATAGTGGTTGACGCCAATGAGGAAAATGGTGGAAACGACTTAGGCCCAAGGCCAAAAGGGCTTATGATGGTTGCCCTTGGTGGATGTACAGGTATGGATGTAGTATCCATTTTGAAAAAGATGCGGGTTGAGGTTGATGATTTTAACGTGCGCATTGAAGGAAACCTTACCGAGGAACACCCGAAACATTTTGACGACATGAAAATAATTTATGAATTCACGGGAAAAAATTTGGAGGAAGAAAAACTAAAAAAAGCCGTTGATTTGAGTATGGAACGATACTGTGGGGTTTCAGCTGTGTACCGCAAAGCCCTGAAGTTAGATTACGAAATAGTTATAAAGTAAATATAATCCGCCACAGATTCACAGATTACAATTTTTTAAATCTGTGAATCTGTGGCGGAATTACTTTAGTTCCCCATTTTTATATGCTGATTCGTTGGTTCTTTAAAAAACAATTCTGTAAAATCGAAATACCCATGGGAATTCAAGTTTAATCCCTGCAAATTGGAGCGAATAAAACTGATATTAATATGGTTGATGGTGTCAGTTGTTTGTTTCATAATATAATAAGGAGGATCGCTTTGAAACTGGTTGATGTGTTTATCTAAAAAGGAGCTTACATATTCCTCGTTTACATTAAGCGCCATGTCAAGCAGACCCATTTCAAAAAGCTGCAATTCTTTAGGTGGCGAGGTAATAAACGAAACAATGATGGTATCAATAAAAGGAAGTTTTTCTTTTTGACGGTTCATTGCAAAATAAGAGGGATTTGCAATCATGGTAATGGCTTGTCCTTTGATTTCGGCATATTTAAAAGAATAGGCGCCGGAACCAACCAAGCTTTTATATCCATAAGCATCAAATGATTCTTTGGCAAAGATTAAGCTGTTGGTGCCAGCTAAAAAATGCAAAAATAAATCATCGGCTTTGGTTAACTTAAATTCAACCACAGAATCGTTAATAACTTGTATTCCGGAAAAAGTAATATTCTTATCAAAGATGTGCGAATTGGATAAAACTTCAGCTCCAACTATGTTTATTATCTGATTTGAAAACTCATGCTGACTCAATAGGTGGAGGTGACATATTTTTTCAATGCTATACTTAATATCAGATGCTACTATTTTCCTTCCTTTACCGTTTTTAAAACAGGGGTCATCCTGAAAAAAGGCATTTGGTTGTAACGTAAAACGATAGGTTAGTCCATTGTCAATTATCTTCCAATTCTTTGCCAGCGAAGGTTCAATATCAAAGGTCCGGGTGTTATATTTAACCAAGCCGGAATAAATTTGTAAAATGATGATATGTTCGCTTGTTTTTAATACTTGTCCTGGGAAAATAATATCCGGAACATCATTGGCGTTGATGCGTAAGGTTCCGCCATATTTTTCACCTCTTTTACTTGTTTCATGGCAACCAGAAAGGCTGGTTAATGAGATAATGTAGCCAAGAAATAAAACAATTAATGTTAATCGGGTCATAATTAAAAAGGGATTATTTGCTGTGAATTCAAGGTTTTATTACTTGGTTATTATGTGTTAAAATTTTAAAACACGTTACTAAGATAATAAACAATAGGTCAAAAAGAAAAAAAATAAAAATAGTGTAAATTCATTTGTGACTATTCACCCCAATTAAGCCACAGATTATCTTCGATGAATGCTAAGTTATTCGCTTTCGCTCATGAAACCGCTTCGCTAAGTAGTGTCAATAAGAAAATTCCAAAAATCAATACTCAAAAATCAAAAAAGAATCAAAACTCAAAATAAGGACAAAGTTAAAATGCTAATTATTAAAAAGAGGTGATTGTTCATTCTGGGTTTTGTTATTAGTTTTTTTGAAATTTTTTCGTTACGCTCAAGAGAACACTACGTTAAGTTGTAGTTTTCTAAGAAGCACTAAGAACGCTGAGTTAACAGATTTTCGAATAATTTTAAGGCAGAATGGTTGCCATCATTTAATTCTGCAAATAGAACTTATCGTTTAAGAATAATCCGTTCGCCCAACATTTTAGCAATTGAAATTTTAAATTGGGTATAAGCCAAATATTTGTCGTAAAGCGGAGCCAACAATTCTTCTTGATTTTCGGGTAAATCAACGGACTTTAATTCTGTTTCAATACCCTGTAAAATAGTTAATACCAATTCATACTTATATCCTGAAATGGCGCTATCAATAACATGCTTCAGGTTATCTTCCTCGGTAGCAATGTAAGTTCCTTTTTTACTCCACATTTTACTGATAGGAAAACCCTCGGTTAATAGATCTGCCGCTGCTTTTGAAACCAATTCGTTTTTATGCTGAGTAAAATAGGTGTTTGTTAAAAGCGTTCCCTGAATATAATGATGGCGGTATTCATCAAAGATTAATTTATATACAGGAGACTGAATTTCAACTTCATCTTCCAGTTCTCGGCAAATGTAACTTGCGGTTGAAATGTTTTCTTCCGGATGATCATCGCTGGCTGAAATGGTAAAAAGCACTTTTTCACCATGGGTTAATAAAAGGCGAATGATTTCTTTTTCGTACAGTTCGAATTTATTTGAAACGGGTAATTGAATATTTAATGCTTCGCCAGCCGGATTCACTGGGGTGTTTTGTTCCCTTTTCCAGCTTTGTTCCCTTTTTTTGAAAAGGATATTATTTATTTCGGAATGAATGATTCTTTCATCAACGGCCATTAATCTGGAGCATTCCTTTACATAAATAGCCCGGGTAATAGTATCGGGTATTACGGCAATGGTGCGGACAATATCAGCAATCAGGTTGGCTTTTTTAACCGGATCGTCTTGTACATCACTCAATAAAAGCCGGGTTTTAAAGGTTATAAAGTCCGACTCGTTGACTTTAATGAAATCGTAAAGTTCGGTGGCGCTGTGTTTGTGAGCAAAAGAATCGGGATCTTCGCCATCAGGCAGAAGAACTACTTTTACGTTCATCCCTTCTTCAAGAACTAAATCAATTCCCCGAAATGCGGCTTTTATTCCGGCTGCATCGCCATCGTAAAGCACCGTAACATTTGGAGTAAACCGCCTCATTAACCGTATTTGTTCAACGGTTAGAGCCGTCCCCGAAGAGGCCACAACGTTTTCTATTCCGGCTTGATGCATACTCATCACATCGGTATAGCCTTCAACTAAATAAACGTTATCGTTTTGAGTAATTGCTTTTTTTGCAAGATATAACCCATACAGGTTTTTGCTTTTGTGGTAAATTTCCGATTCGGGAGAGTTCAGGTACTTTGCCAGATTTTTGTCGGTGCGTAGCGTTCGGCCACCAAAACCAACCACGCGGCCCATTAAATTGTGAATTGGAAAAATAACCCTTTCGTTAAAGCGGTCGAAAAGGGTACCGTCTTCCCGTTTAATGGATAATCCGGTATCGATCAAGTATTTTTCTTTGTATCCTTTTGTGATAGCATGTGTTGAAAAGGCGTCGCGGGTTTTACGGCAATAACCCAATTCAAATTTTTGGATGATGTGATCGTTGAATCCCCGCTCCTTGAAGTATTTTAAACCAACGGCTCTTCCTTCTTCCGACTCATGAAGGTTGTGTGTAAAAACGGTTTGGGCAAAAGTATTTACAATGAGCATGCTTTCGCGCGCATCTTTCTGCTCCCGTTCCTCCTGACTTTCCTCTTTTTCCTGAACCTCGATGTGGTATTTTTTTGCCAGCCATTTTAGGGTATCTACATAGGAGAGCTGCTCATGCTCCATTATAAAGTTCACCGAATTGCCCCCTTTTCCGCAGCCAAAACATTTGTAGATTCCTTTAGCCGGTGACACGGTGAATGAGGGTGTTTTCTCGTTATGAAAAGGGCAATTTCCCAAGTAGTTAACGCCCCGTTTTTTTAAATTTACAAAATCCGAAACCACCTCCACAATATCGGAGGCATCAAAAATTTTGTCAATGGTTTCTTTATCAATCATAAAAAACAATAAACGAGCTAGTTAATCAAACAGAATGCAAACACAAGAATTTGGGTGAAAATACAAATATTCATGCGTATTCGGAAAGAAAAATTTGGAATGACGCATTTCTTCTCGAATGAATAAAAGGTTTATTTGAACATAAATTACTAAAAGAAAAAATTATTTTTGCCTTAAAGACGACACAAATGAATTTGTTGCTTATTTCAATTGCTCCTGTTTTTATTATTCTTGCGTACATCTATTATCGCGATAAATATGAACAGGAACCCTTATTGCTATTAGCTAAAGGGTTGGTCGCCGGTTGTATCATAGTTATTCCCACCCTTTTCTTTGAGCATTTGCTTCAATCGATTGGAAGCCATTTAAGCGGGTTAAATGCTGCGGCATGGAATGCTTTTATAGTTGCCGCTCTGGTGGAAGAGGCCTTTAAGTTTGCTGCTGTTTATCTTCTTATTTGGCGAAATCCGAACTTCAATGAAATGTTTGATGGAATTGTATATGCCGTATTTGTATCGTTGGGATTTGCCTTAGTTGAAAACATATCGTATGTTTTTCGCGACGATGCCGGATTTCAGGTGGGTTTGATGCGTTCATTCACTGCTGTACCGGCTCATGCCATGTTTGGCATTATGATGGGCTACCGGTTTGGATTGGCAAAATTTATTTCAAACCGCCGCACCGAATTTCTGGTGATGGCATTTATAGTTCCGTTTTTTTTCCATGGTGTTTACGATTTTATCCTTATGAGCCAAGAATCGGTTTTAATACTTCTTTTTATTCCTTTTGTAATGTATTTATTATGGCGCAGTATAATACGGATGAAGGAGTTGTTACAGAATTCTTTTTTTAAGCCGGAAAATGAAATGGATTAGGAAACTGGTTGCTGGTATCTGGTTTCTAACCTCTAACTTCTGACTTCGGTCTTCCAGCTTCTATCCTAAAAACGTTTTATTCAGGAACTCTTGGAACGGCACTTTGTAGGTATCTGCTATGGGTATGTAAACGGCACCAAAAATGATTCGGTTCCGTTCTATTTTAGTAATATGCTCTAGGTTCACAATAAACGATCGGTGTATCCGCATAAATTGCCCCGATGGAAGTTTTTCCTCCAATACTTTGAGACTCATAAGCGAAAGAATGGGTTTTGTCTGTTCTTTCAAATATATCTTCACATAATCCTTCATTCCTTCAATATAGAGTATGTGGCTCAGCTCAACTTTAATCAGTTTATATTCCGATTTCACAAAAAGGTACTTATTTATGGGTTCTTCAGCAGCATTGCTATTGCTGTTTTGCTCGGTAAGGTTGAACCAAGTCAATGCTTTATTCGATGCTTTAAGGAATTCCTGATAGTTAATGGGTTTTACCAGATAATCGAGGGCATCCACCTTGAATCCATCTAAAGCAAACTGACTATAAGCGGTGGTGAAGATAATCTTAGGACCGTTCTGGAGCAGTTTCGAGAAATCAATCCCCGACAGTCCGGGCATTTGGATGTCGAGAAAAATCAAATCAACTTTTTCGTTTTGTAAAGCCTCAATAGCTTGAAAAGGCGAATTGAATTTATTAACCAATTCCAGAAATGGCGTTTTAAGAACATAATCCTCAATCACATCAAGGGCAAGAGGTTCATCATCAACTAGCAAACATCTAATTTTTCTCATAACTGGATAATAACGTTAACGTGAAACTGTTGATTCTTAAACACGTGTGTAAAAGTATGCTTTCCGGGGTAGATGAGCGCTAACCGGTTCCTTAAATTTTCAAGCCCAATTCCAGCATCTGCTGGGCCTTCTGTTTTTTGATGAAAATCGGTATTGATTATTTCAAACGAAAGGATTTTATTGGTTTCAACCATTGCAATCTTAATGAATGATTTCCCAATCGGACTTGTGCCGTGTTTAAAAGAATTCTCAACCAGAGAAACAAATAGGAGAGGGGCAATGTCAGCAGTTTGGTTCTCAATTTTGAATTCCGTTTCTATTTCCACATTTGGGGTCATCCTAATTTTCATCAATTCAATATAATTCTTCAAAAAGTCAACTTCCCCCGAAAGAGGTACCTTATCCTCATTGGTTTCATAAAGGTGGTACCGCATAAGCTTGGCCAACCCATGTACCGATTCCTGGGCTTTATCGGGTGAGCTTTTTATCAGGGAATAAATGTTGTTGAGGGTGTTAAAAAAGAAATGCGGATTGAGCTGCATTTTTAAATTGCTCAACTTCGATTTCAAATTTTCATTCTCTAAATTTTTGCGTTCGGTTTCGGTTAAAAACCAACGGTTGGTTGTGCGGATGGCCACACTAATGCTTATCACAAAAATGAAAATCAGGTTATCTAAACTAAAAACAAAATTACCATGTGGTTTGAATATCGGTTTGTTCATGGCACCCATTGCTTCATTCATGGATCTGGAATGTTCGGTTATTGGAATCATTTCCATTGAAGAGCTTCTAATCCAATTAAGGGTGTATGCAAAAACAACTATCAGTATAAGGTTAACGCCAAAAAACCAAACTAAATTTTTTTTATTGAAAAGCAATTTATCTACCAAAACAAGGTAGTTCAAATAGAATAAAACCATAGAGAATGCCATGGGCACCCAAATAAAAATGTAAAAATTGAAATTTTTGGGCGGTTGATGCCTTTGCGGATCATTAAAGGAGAATAGGATTGGTACAGAAAACCACAAGATCCACACCAGCAAATGCAGCGCTACATTGGTTATTGTTTTTGGTTTTATGTTTATCATTACATTTGGTTTTAATAAGTTTCAACTGATTATTGATTGTAATTACGGCCTATCGGGCATAATTTCTCCATTTACCCCGATTCTCCTTAATTTTTTTTCTTCTATGAAAACTTGATAAATCGTGTATTGTTCGGTTGAAAGAAATGTTTTTACTTTCGAATCCCTGGTATTCTCCAAAAACCTTATATCAACTTGACTTTCAGACGATATTCCATTTTTCATTTTTTCAAAGAAAACAGTAAATGTATTTTTTATCGAATCCTGAATAGCCGCATTTATATTAATCAGCACAGCCAATTCACTTACCGTTTTATTTGCCATTTCAACAGGGTTCCCATTTAAGGGTTCGGTACGTTGTGCTCTAACGGCCAAGGTACTTAATAAAGCAATAATAATCAAAAAATAAGAACGCCCCATGGTTTTAAAAATTAGTTAACAGGAATGACTCATATCGTAAGGCTTCAATGGAATTGAACCGCCATGCTTTTTGGGCTGGGTACCAACCAAAATTACATGGGTATTCACACACACAATAAATGAAAGTGCAATTGATTGAAAGGGAGGTTAATAATTTTTCTTTTAGTTGTTTATTTAATTTTTTAAATTGAATAGCTCACATTTTATGTTAGCCAGAAACACCTTTTTTAGGCCGGAAAAGGAGCGGGAATAAAATATTATTAACCCATAGTAGCTTGTCTGCTATGGGTTAATTTGTACGATCAATCTTCGGAATCGTACGTTGCTGTTGGATCAAAAACCCAGATATCATCAAAATAATAGGAACCATTGGAGCCAGTAGCCACATATCCATAATTACCCATTGAAAAACAAATGGCATCTTGCCGAGCTGTTCCTTCAAAAGAGGTAACTTGAGTCCAGACATCGGTATTAGGATTGTATGCCCAAAAATCGCTCCGGATACCTGATTTATAACCTCCACCAACATAACCAAAGCCATTAATAGTAAATGATTGAGCACATGATCGAACTATCGAATAACTATCATCAACCGTTAAGCTCTCCATTTCTTGCCATGTTTCATTCGAGGCATCATATTTCCAGAAATCATCCTCATAAGTTCCATTGCTTATCCCAGTCCCTATATAAGCGTTGTTTTCAATTACAAAAGCAATAGCATCATGCCTTTTAGAGCCACCAATACTTACAATCTGTTCCCAAGAATTACTTTCCGGCGAATATTTCCAAAAATCTTTTGTGTCGCCATTATCGCTGTATCCTGTACCAATAAAGCCAAAACCACCAACAGAATAGCCAATGGCACCATACCTTGCATCTCCGGCAAAATCTGCTTTTTGGTTCCATTGAGGGGTTTGCAACGGGTCGAATTCCCAAAAATCACTGAGCTTTGAATCACCATCATAACCAGTACCAAAATAGCCTTTTGCACCTATTGAAAAACCGACACCAGCAGTTCTTGCTGCCCCTGGAAAATCATCCATCTTTTTCCACCAGTTGCTTGACGGATCGTATTCCCAAGTGTCTTTATAATAATCATCGCCATCATATCCACTAACTAGATAAGCTTTGTAATTTAACACGAAGGAAACAGCATTGGCTCTGGGTTGCCCTTCAAATTCAGAATTCTCTGTCCAATTTCCTAATAATGTTTCGTCCTCTTCCTCATCGCAACCAATAAAGGAGGTGCTAATAATTAAAGCGGCAACGAATAAAAATGAATTTTTCTTCAACATAGTTTATATTCTTTAAATGCCCCAAAAATAGAAGACATCACCTCATGAAGAAAAAAGAATCTACCAAACCGCACGATTTATCTACCAAAGTTAGGATTTTAATGTTTTTGTCAACGAATAGAAAGGTGTTGATTTTAAAGAGTGTTTTAAAGAAGACTATTTATGTTGGTAGATGAAATGTTGCTATTGGTCGATATTAATTTATCCACACCAATTGAGAACCTATTTTTGAAACGATTAATTTAAGGATTTATATAAATGAAGAGATTTCGTGATTTTATATTATTGCTACTAACAACGATTATTGCTGGTTCGTGTACTGATGACGTAGAAACCTATAAATTTGGGAAGGTTTTTACCAGCTCTGATTCCAAAGTTGGTTATTTGGACACTCTTACGGTAAATGTTAGTACCATAATGCTAGACAGTTTTGTGACCTCGGGTTACAATAAAGTGGTTTTAGGTTACAACAACGATCCCTTTTTAGGAAAAACACAAGTTGAGACATATATTCCAATTGGTTTAAACACCTCAATTCCAACCCTTACAGAAGAAGCTGTTTTTGATAGCTTGGTATTAGTTTTAAAACAAGACGGCACTTATTCTGGGGATACAAATACTTTGAAAGAAATAAGTATTTATAGGGTGACGGAATCCATTGAAAGGGGAGATGATGAATCATATTTTTATAATGTTGATTCTTTTGCAAAAGAGGCAAATCCTATAGCCACCATTAAGTTCAAACCAAGACCCCTTTCACAAAAATCATTATATATTCACATGCCTGATTCATTGGGGATAAAATTATTTAATTGGATAGTTGAGGGAAATGATACCATCGACTATAGCGATCTTTTTTTGGAATATTTTAAGGGTTTTGTTTTGATACCCATCACAACAGATCAGAATTGGTCGAGCTCCTTTTATGGGCTTAATTCAGGTGAAATAACCGAAGGGAGCGATGATTTTAATGAAGTTGAACTGAGGCTTTATTATAAAAAACCGGATGCAGAAGCGAATTCTTATATATCCTTTGTTCCAACAAGTAAAGATTATATTTTTACCCACTACAGTTCTGATAGGAATGGAACGGTAATAGAAACAATGCAATCAGGCTCATTTATAATGCCGTCGGGTCAAACCAACAACCAGGTTTTTATTCAGTCGGGGTCCGGGCTTGCAGTAAAAATTGAAATTCCACTTCTTGAGCGGATACACGAAATTAGCTCCAACATTACCATTTTAGATGCCCGATTAGTTGTAAAGCCACACAAAGGAACCTATCCTTTAGCAAGCAAATTACCAAACGATATTAGTGTTTATTGGACAGACAAAAAAAACCGGATGATAGGAGCATTGACCGATGTTGCTGGAGAATCGAATATAACAGGTGTCTTAACCGCGAATGATGAGTTTGATGAGCCGCCCTATTATTCTTTTTATGTATTGGACTATGTATTAGATAAAACTTCAACAGAGCAGCAAACCGATGATGCTTTAATGCTGGTTTTTAGCGGAACATCGATGGCAACATCACTTACTCAATTGATATTAGATGACCAATCGTTAAGTAAAAATTCATTTATGCTCCAATTGTATTATATGACATACTAAAAAAAGGAATCTGGAGACACATCATTTCAACGAGCACGGAATTAAACAAAAAAGGCAAGTGAAAAGGACCGTTTATTTATTTTTTCTTACAATTATTATGGTTAATAATTGTATCGTTAATGCGCAAACCAATACCAATTCACCGTATTCAAAGTTGGGATTAGGCGATTTTGAATCCATGGGTTTTGGAAGAAATGCTGGGATGGGAGGATGTGGAATTGCTCTAAGGAATGAATTTGGACTCAACAGTTTGAATCCGGCGTCGTTAACCGCACTTGATAGCCAAGTGGTTATCATGGAACTAGGGGTACATGCCGACTATACCCAATTGCAAACAGCGAACCAAAAAGGAGCATTATGGGATGGAAACTTTTCTTACCTTGCCCTTGGATTTGCGTTGAATAATCGATGGTTCATGTCTTTTGGTGTTGCCCCATACACCAATGTTGGATATAACATTCAAATTACAACCCCCATTAGTGGTTCCATTTATGAATACAATACAGCAATGGAGGGTAGTGGAGGATTAAGTTCATTATACTTTTCGGGGGCCTACAAAATTTCCAAACTCAGTTCTATTGGACTGAATACCTCGTTATTGTTTGGCCCGAAAAATGAAACCCAAACATACTCACTTACGAGCGACGACAATTTTTATGTTACTCAGAAAGTGAGCAACAAATATGCAGGGTTCAAATTTGATTTGGGTTATCAACAAACCATTCCATTAGCGGCAAAAAGTAATCTTGTTTTGGGAGCAACAGTAAATGCTCCAGGATATTTACATCAGCGACAAACAATTTTTGTTACAAAAACTGACAACGACGGGAGTTACGTAGATACCTTGCGCGATGAAGATGAGATATTAAAAAAGGTACATTTTCCAATTAATTTTGGATGCGGAATTGCATACAATTATAAAGAAAAACTTACCATAACAATGGATTACTCCTTATACCGATGGTCGGAAATTACCATTGAAGATCAATATTCCGAGTACATTAATAATCATAGTTATAATTTGGGTACCGAATACCGTCTAAAAATTAAACCAATAAATAAACAATTTGATTGCCGTGCCGGATTTACATATCAGAGCGGGTATCTTTTGGTAAATAAACAGAAGCTTCAAAGTCTGGGTGTTACAACAGGACTTGGTTTTCAAATTAGAGATGTAAAGTATAATTTGTATGCAGAATACAATTGGAGAGGTTTTACAAACAACAATATGATTAGGGAGGACTTTGTCCGAGTAGGATTAAACATATCGTTACTCGACTTGTGGTTTCAAAAAAGGAAATTTCACTAATGGTTTAATTAAAGTAAGGACAAAAAGAGTAGGGTTGGTAGAGAAAAACACCCGTTTGGTAGAATATATTTTGGAATGAAAATGTGTGTAGTAACTTTGATTTTTATAAAGGTTGGTTAAAGTAAAGACCCATCCACTTGTCAAG
>Ga0172379_10002854_pt1 | contig 29157 bp, 27 predicted proteins | sample GrowelOW334metaG_FD_119756 | JGI IMG/M metagenome (GOLD analysis project Ga0172379, IMG submission 119756) | Groundwater microbial communities from an aquifer near a municipal landfill in Southern Ontario, Canada - Groundwater well OW334 metaG | ecosystem: Environmental > Aquatic > Deep...
CTACAAGGTCTGTTGTTAGCTACTCTTAAAGAAACAAATCTTGTTGTGGATCCAAGACTATGCCAAATGACTGCTACTGAACTAATGAGAGCATTAAATAATATAGGTCAAAAAACGGTAGTGAATTTATTGAACGAGGACAGACGTAGATTTCACCAAATTCTTATGCTTATCCAGGGAGTGCTTTGTGATAAGAGGGATAGAGGTTTGGAGATGGGTCAGGTTACAAATTCAACTACGGGTCTGACTAGACAAATACGCGATTTTATTGGCGATGAATGGTTACAAAAAACATACCTTACAGACAATCAAGATATTGGTAATGTTGCACCCCGGCAAATTTTTACATTTTTTCCGGTAAATAATAAAAAACGCCAAATGGTGATATTTGCGGATATTGCTACTGTAATGTTTGATGGTTTAAGCCTGATAAATACTACCGTGCCGCAATTAAATACTGCTTTGTCAACCAATAGCTCTGTTCCAAGTTCCAGTACTACTACCTCGTCAGGTGTTGCAAGCAGCTCTTCTACGCTTTTTGGATCGTCGGTTGTGACTGCTCCCCAGGCGTCTTCTTCGAGTTCAAGTTTGAACCAGTCTTCTGATGACAAAGAAGTAGGTTTGTTTTGTAGTACTGCAAAAAACTTGGATCGCAATTTTGGTTCGGGAAAGTCTCTCTTGGTATTTAAAAGATTTACACCAGAGCAAATAAATGCATGGTTACATAACCAAGTTTATTTTAAGCAGATTATGGATGCTGCGAAAGACTTACCATCAGAAGAAGCCTTTAAGGCTGAATTAAAAAAGATTATGGGTGAAAAAGACTATATTGAACAGGCATCTCATAGCTTACAAACGCTTAGTAAAACATGATTCTAACAAGGTCAGGTCTAACATCTAACAAAATGTGATATGTTAGACCTGACCCCAAAAATGCAAATCAATAAGTTATAAAATAAAGTTAATGTGTGCTCAATTTTTTCTTACGCAGAAGCACTTTGTGTGGATGTGGGCGCTTGTGGTTGACGGTTAAAGTATGATAGGTTGAATCGGCTTTGTAGTAATCTTGTCCTCTTTCAATAAAATGCTCATCCATTCTTTGCGGACTAAAAAACTTCTTGCAAACTTCTTTGGCCATTGCTGTTTCAAAATATTTGCAGCAGTAAATATCAATGCTTATATAATTTTTCACGGATAAGGTATGGATTACAATTGAGCTTTCGATAAGAGGCGCCCAGCCAGAAAGGCCAGCTTTAGAGGGGAATTTGGACGCGTCAGAACGAAATATGTAAGGCGGTGACTGCTTTTTCATGTCCAATTTGTCGACCATGTCATCTAGGAATTTATAGCAGAGTGCTAGATCGTCGCAGACGCCTTCTTTGCAATCATAAAGATCCAAAAGTAACTGATAGCCAAACACATGTTCACGTTTTTTAGATTTCATTCTAGAATCTCCTTGTAAATTTAAAGCGCGTGTATTTTACTGTGAAAATAGTTTTTATGCTAAGAAAAGCTAAAAAACATGTCCACGTGATTTCTTTATAAATCAAGGTGTTGCATTTTGAGGTATAGAGACAGGTTTGAAACCCGTCTCTACTTTTGCAACAATTTTTCCACCACCAAATCCTGTTCTTTTTCTGAAAGGTAAGGGTGCATGGGTAAACTTAGAACTTTGGCGGCGATGCTTTCAACGTTAGGTAAGCGCAGATTAGCATATTGTGAGCTAATTACAGGTTGTTTGTACATTGGTTCTGGGTAGTGCACAGCAGTTGGAATACCAGCTTCTTGTAATTTTTTCTGTATCGCATCGCGGTTTTCTACTTGTACGGTGTATTGCGCATAAACACAGGTGTTGTGTGGCTCTATGTACGGCGTGATCAGGTGAGAGGAAAGCAATTTTGTGTACCTTTCCGCTACTTTTTGTCTTATGCCAATTTCTTCTTTGAAGAGAGGAAATTTAGCCAGTAGAATTGCGGCTTGTATAGTGTCCATACGGCCATTGACGCCGATGTGAGTGTGATGATAGCGCCGATCTTGTCCGTGGTCGCGAATCTCAAACATTAGCCTAAAAAGATTATCATCGTTAGTGAAGCAAGCTCCGCCGTCGCCGTAACAGCCAAGTGGTTTGGAAGGGAAAAAACTTGTTGCCGCTATTGTGCTAAGATTACAAGAGTGTTTGCCTTTATAAGTTGCACCGAGGCTTTGCGCAGCATCTTCTAAAACTGCTAGGTTATGTTTTTTGGCAATAGCATTTATTGTATCAAAATCTGGACATTGGCCATATAAACTCACTGGTAAAATTAATTTGGTTTTAGGTGTAATGGCAGCTTCGATTTGTTTTACATCTAAGTTATAGGTTTTGCTATCGATATCGACAAACACTGGCTTAGCGCCCAAAAGTAAAATAGTTTCGACAGTGGCAAAAAAAGAAAATGGTGTGGTGATTACTTCATCACCAGCTTTAATTCCTAGAGCCATCATGGCAATTAAAAGAGCGTCGGTGCCGCTTGCAACTAATAAACAGTGTTTTGCTCCCGTAAAGTTAGCTAAGGCTTTTTCACACTCTTGAACTTCCGGACCTAAAACATATTTGCCATGATCTAAAACCTTCTGAATGCCTGAATCTATCTCTTTTTTTACGCGGTTATATTGCGTTTTTAGATCTACGAATTGCATATCTTGCTCCTCTTAGAATATTGTTATGTGCAAAAGAAGGAGTGATTTATCTCCTCTTTGCTGTATAATTGGCGTCCACGGAATTTTCTTTTCGCCCCCGCATTTGGATGCGACATTTTAATCACATTATATTTTTTTAACAAGAACCAGAGGGGTTAACATGAATTCAACAAATACCGCTAATTTTATTAGTAAGTTTTGGGACGATTCGATTCTCCCAAGCTTAAGCGAATACATTCGCATTCCTTGTAAATCTATTAATTTCGACGAGAACTGGGAGAAAACTGGTGACTTTGCCGCTGCTTCGCGCTTGGTTGGGGATTGGATTTTAAAGCAAGGTATTCCAGGAACTAAAGTGGAAGTTTTGCAGATTCCCAAACGCACCCCGGTTTTGTTTGTGGAAATACCAGGAGACGCACCTGGTACGATTTTATTTTATAGTCACTTAGATAAGATGCCGGAAAGCACTGGTTGGGACGAAGGTTTAGGCCCTTGGAATCCAGTTATTAAAGATGAAAAATTGTACGGTCGTGGCGGTGTCGATGACGGTTATGCACCTTATTCGGCGATTGCTGCTATTAAAGCTCTTCGCGAACAGGGTATTCCTCATGCTAAATGTTTATTTTTTATTGAATATGCTGAAGAATCTGGTAGCCCAGACTTCATGCCATATTTAGAGAAGTTTAAAGATAAAATCGGTGAGCCGAATTTAATTTTGGTTTTAGATAACGACGGAGCTGATACAGAACGTCTTTGGGAAATTACATCTATTCGCGGTAATTTTTCTGCTACTTTAAAGGTTTCTATGCTCTCCAAAGGCGCACATTCTGGAGTAGTGAGTGGAATGGTGGCAACGCCGTTTAGAATTTTACGTCAACTTTTAGATCGTATTGAAGATCAAAAAACCGGTAAGGTATTGCTCGAAAGCGCGCACGTTGAAATTCCAGATTTTTTTAAAGATCAAGCCAAAAGTGTTGCGGCAATCATAGGCGATAAAGTTATGGAAGCTTTGCCACTTTTAGATGGTTGTAAAGCGCTTACAAACAGCGCACCAGATATTTTAATCGACACAACTTGGAGACCAACTTTATGCGTGACTGGCGCGGAAGGTTTGCCGCACATTAAAGATGCAGGCAACGTACTTTTGCCGTTTATTGAAGTAAAGCTCAGTATGCGTATGCCGCCACGCGTGGATATGAAGAAAGTCGTTGCGGAAATGAAGCAGAAGTTGGAAAATGACGCGCCTTATGGTGCAAAAGTGGATTTCAACATGACTGTCGATCCGATGATTGGTTGGGATTCCTTAAGTGCTGGTGGTGCTAGCTGGGTAGAAGGTGCATTTAATGATGCATCTAAAACTTATTTTGGCAAAGATGCGGCTTTTGTTGGCACAGGAGGTAGTATTGGTCCAGTTGCTATTTTGGCAGAAGTTTTCCCGAAAGCACGTATGCTTTTGACTGGTGCTGGTACACCAGACTGCGGTGCGCATGGACCAAATGAGTTTTTATCTATTCCGCTTGTCAAAAAAGTTACCTGCTGTGTGGCGCATCTTTTGGCCGAACATGGTAAAAATCAAAAATAAGAATCATTTTTTAATAACTAATATATTGGAGATATAACAATGTTAATAGGCGTTCCGAAAGAAATTAAAATTCGTGAATATCGAGTTGGTTTAGTGCCTTCTTCTGTGCGCGAATTAATTGACAACGGTCATAAAGTGATCGTTGAGCACGATGCTGGTGCTGGTATTGGTTGTACAGATGAGCATTACAAAGCAGTTGGCGCAACTATCATTCCTACAGCAGCCGAGATTTTTGCTAAAGCCGATATGATCGTCAAAGTCAAAGAGCCGCAACCTGTTGAGTGCAAAATGCTCCGTGAAGGGCAAATATTATTTACTTATTTACATTTAGCTCCAGATCCGGAACAAACCAAAGCGTTAGTTGATTCTAAATGTATTGCTATTGCTTATGAAACTGTTACTGATAAAAATGGCAAGTTGCCACTTTTATCTCCAATGAGTGAAGTTGCAGGAAGATTGTCAATTCAAATGGGTGCGCATTGTTTGGAAAAACGTCAAGGTGGCGCTGGTGTTCTTCTTGGCGGCGTTCCAGGAGTTGGTCGTGGTAAAGTTGCTATTTTAGGAGCAGGCGTAGTTGGAACTAACGCTATGCTAATGGCTATGGGCATGGGTGCTGATGTTACTATTTTGGATAAATATATTCCTCGTTTACAAGAATTGGATACTATATTTGGTTCGAAAATTAAAACTATGTATGCCAACAATGATAATATTGAAAAATGTGTTATCGATGCCGATTTGGTTGTTGGTGGCGTACTTTTACCAGGAGCGGCTGCGCCGAAAGTTGTGACACGTGCCATGCTTAAGAAAATGCGTCCAGGTTCAGTGTTAGTCGACGTTTCCATCGACCAAGGCGGATGTTTTGAAACTAGTCGTCCAACCAGCCATGACAATCCAACTTATGTTGAAGAAGGTATTGTGCACTATTGCGTGACTAATATGCCAGGTGCAGTTCCGCGTACTTCAGCATTCGCTTTAAATAATGCGACGTTGCCGTTTAGTGTGGCTTTGGCCAATAAAGGCTATAAGAAAGCTCTGTTGGAAGATCCGCATTTGTTAAACGGCTTGAACGTATGTCATGGCCATGTGACTTGTGAGCCTGTGGCGAAGGATTTAGGACTAACCTATAAGCCGGCTAAAGAAATTTTGTGAACCGTAGGGGCGCACCTATGTGTGCGCCCTTAATACTTCTGCCAACTTCTGCCAGCTTCTGCCAACTTGTGCCAAAAATAAACTGGAGTGAAAATTCTATGCCAAATTATTTTGTAAATCGCTCTTCAGGTAAGGCAATTTCTATTATGCCGCTTAGTAAAAAAGAGCTAGCTGATTGGCTAAAAAAACAGCCTAAAGCAGTGCAGAACTGGGTTTTGGCTAATAATTTTGAAGCCAAATCCGGCAGCTTTTGTCTTCTGGCTAATTCCAAAAAAGGCGAAGTGGAAAAAGTTTTGTTAGGCGTGGAAAGTGCCGATGATTACTGGGCGTTTGCTGCTTTGCCAACTAAATTACCGCAAGGTCAGTATGAAATTATTTCCAATTGGAATGTGAAGCAATTGGAGCGAGCTGCAATTGCTTGGGGGCTTGGAACATACAGTTTTGCTAAATATAAAAAAGCACCCGCTATTAAAGCTAGCCTAGTTTTGCCTAAAGAGGTAGATAAAAAATACGTAGAAGAAATTACCTCTGTGATATGTTGGGTGCGCGATCTGATCAACATGCCAAGTCACGATTTTGGCCCAGATGAATTGGCCAAAGAAGCGCTAAATTTAGCTAAAGAATTTTCTGCCAAAGCCACAGTAATTATGGGCGAGAAGCTTCGCCAAGATTTTCCAGCTGTTTATGCGGTAGGCAAGGGCAGTGCGAAAGAGCCGCGCTTGATTGATTTAACCTGGGATAAAAAGAAAAATGCTAAGATGCTTACTTTAGTAGGCAAAGGAGTTTGCTTTGATAGCGGTGGTATGGATTTAAAACCGCCGCCATTTATGGTTACCATGAAAGACGATATGGCTGGAGCTGCGCATGCATTAGCCTTAGCGCGCCTTATCATGACTTTTGATTTACCGATTAATTTACGCGTTATCATTCCTGTTGTCGAAAATATGCTGGCTCCTAATAGTTTTCGTCCGGGAGATATTTTAAAAACGCGTTTAGGGAAGACGGTAGAAGTTGGCGATACAGATGCCGAAGGCAGATTAATTTTAGCGGATGCTTTGACTTTGGCTTGTGAGAAAAAGCCGGATTTATTACTCGATTTTGCGACTTTAACTGGGGCTGCGAGAATAGCTTTAGGCCCAGATTTGACGGCGCTTTTTACTGATAACGAAGAAGTGGCTCATGGTTTACTGACGAAAATAGCAGAAGAAAAGGAACCGCTTTGGTGGCTGCCTCTTTATGCGCCTTATAAAGAAATGTTAGATAGCAAAGTGGCGGATTTGGTGAATATTTCCAATACACGCTATGGCGGAGCGATTACCGCTGCTTTATTCTTGAAGGAATTTGTAGTTAAAGGAACTTCTTGGGCGCATTTTGATCTTGCTGCTTGGCACGATAGAGCTAAAGCTGGTCGCGCTGCTGGAGGAGATGCTATGTTTTTAAGAGGGATGTTTAATTATTTAAGGGAGTGGGCAGGGAAAAAATTATGAATTATGAATTATGAATTATGAAGTATGAATGATGAATTGTTCAAATACGAATACAAGACCTGAAAGGGCACAAAATTGTCAGGGTAGACGATTCTGAATGTGAAGCGAATAGCTCGAAGAGAGAATAGCCAGGATGGTTACGAGTAAATCTAGAATGGTTAAATAAAAAACATGTCTATAGGATTTCTTTATAAATCAATAGGTTGTGATTTAAAGTTGTATTAATCCTATTTTCTTATTAATTCATCATTCATAATTTATAATTCATAATTACTAAACGGAGGTTCTATGAAAAATAAAAAATTCGTTAAAGCACTGATGGCTGTTGTGATAGCCATGCTTGGTTCAACTACTGCCTACGCCGAAGTTGGTGAATGTTTACATGGCCAAGAAACGCTGCCTTCTTTGATCTGTTATGGTCCAGCAACGCTAAATGGAACTACTGTTACCGGAAAAGTTTTGGTTTTTGGTCCTTTAAAAGCCACAGACTCCCAAATAGAATCTTTGCAAGTAACCGGGCCAACAACATTGATTTCTTCGACTGTGCAAAACGGAGTTGTAGTGGAGGGTCCATTTAATGTAATAGGCTCAAAACTTGCTAATTTAGAGGTGCTAGGTCCGGTAACTTTCAGCTCTTCCAATGTTCGTGGAAATGTTGATATCCAAGGTCCTATTAGCGCTAACAAAACTAAATTTACTTCTTCTTTGCGCATTTCATCGGATAAAGTTACCTTTATTTCCACAACAGTAGACGGTTCTGTAATTATTAAAAGCCGCTCCGAAGGGCCGGTTTTATATTTGCAAAATAGAAGTTCTGTCGCAGGCCATGTAACCTTTGATGGCTTCGTCGGCACAGTAAAAATTGACTCTGACTCCAAAGTCAACGGTCAAATTTTGAATGGCAAGCTTGGGGCTGTTATTCTATAAAAAACTTTGATTATTGCGCGGAAGCGGTGAAGCAGCTAGTATAGACGCTTATGAAAACTGATGTGATAATCATTGGCAGCGGCGCAGCTGGTCAAGTCTTGGCTCTTAGTTTAGCCGAGAAAAATTGCCACGTTGTATTGCTTTCCAAAGGTGAGCTTAACGAATGCAGCACAATGTACGCTCAAGGCGGTATTGCGGCTGTTATGAACGAAGAAGACAGCATTGAGGCGCATGTTGCAGATACGCTAATCGCAGGGGCAGGTCTTTGCAATCCAGAAGTTGTGCGGTTTGTAGCAAGTAATGCCAAAGATGCAATTCATTGGCTAGTTGATCACGGAGTTACTTTTACACAAACGCCGAAAGACGACGGTCGTGTTGAGTATCATCTAACACGCGAAGGTGGTCATAGTTATCGCCGCATATTGCATGCAGCGGATGCAACGGGCAATGAAATCGAAAGTAAATTAACTTATCTTACGCAAAATAATTCTAACATTACAATTTTTACAGAACACACGGCTGTTGATTTGATTAAGCAAGACGGTAAATGTGTCGGCGTGTATGTTTTAGATAATAAGACACAAAAAGTTCAAACCATGCAGGCTAAATTTGTAGCGCTTGCAACAGGTGGAGCGAGTAAGGTTTACCTTTATACTAGTAATCCTGATTGCGCTAGCGGTGATGGTATTGCTATAGCGCATCGTGCTGGTTGCGCCACTTCTAACATGGAATTTAATCAGTTTCATCCGACTTGTTTATATCACCCACAAGCTAAATCTTTTTTGATCACCGAAGCTGTGCGTGGCGAAGGCGGATATTTGCTTTTGCCAGATGGCAAGCGCTTTATGCCAGATTTTGATGAGCGGGCGGAGCTTGCCCCGCGCGATGTTGTGGCAAGGGCTATAGACCACGTCATGAAGCGTTATGGTTTGGAATGTGTGTATTTAGATATTAGCCATAAATCAAAAGAATTTATTTTGGATCACTTCCCAAATGTTTATAAAAAATGTTTGGAATTTGGTTTCGATATGACAAAAAGTCCTCTCCCCGTAGTGCCGGCAGCGCATTATACTTGTGGTGGAGTTGTGGTAGATAAGAAAGCTCGCACTAATTTACCGAATCTTTATGCGCTTGGTGAGGTATCTTGTACAGGACTGCACGGAGCGAATCGCATGGCGAGCAATTCTTTGTTGGAATGCATAGTTTTTGCGAGATCCGCCAGCGAAGATATTTTAAATAATTTAGATAAAGTGAGTGATCCAAACCCAGTAAGGGCTTGGGATGAAAGCCAGGTTACGGATTCTGATGAAGAAATAGTAGTAACACATAATTGGCAAGAACTGCGTCGCCTTATGTGGGATTATGTTGGTATTGTTCGTACCAATAAGAGGCTAGCGCGTGCCGCACGGCGTATTGATTTGCTTAAAGCAGAAATTCAAGAATATTACGGCCATTTTCGTGTTTCTAAAAATTTGCTTGAGCTGCGTAATCTCGTTATAGTTGCCGATTTAATAGTCAAGGCAGCTGAGTCGCGCAAAGAGAATATTGGCTTGCACTACAATTTGGATAATTGCAAATGAAAAAAATAATAACACTTTTAGTTTTATTAAGCGTGGTTTTATTTCTCACGGCTTGCGGGCAATCTGGCGGATTGTATTTGCCAGCTAAGCAGTCAAGCCCAGACCCTAACTTAAAAGTAGAAGTCCTTGATAAATAAAGAGTTCATGTAGACATGTTTTTTGCAAAATTATGATCGAATTCTCCAAAATGCAAGCTCTAGGCAACGATTTTGTTGTTATAGATGCTATAAATCAGCAAATCAATCCAAATACTTCTTGGATTAGGCGCATAGCTGATCGACATTATGGCATTGGTTGCGATCAAGTTTTATTTTTAGAAAAAGCGCGCGATGCGAAAAGCGATTTTTTCTGTCGTGTTTTTAATGCTGATGGTAGCGAAGCAGAGCGAAGTGGCAATGGCGCACGTTGTTTGGCGAAATTTATTCAGCAGAAAAATTTAAGCCAGAAGCAGCGCATCTTGGTTGGAACGATCAAAGGTTCATTCAAGCTGGTTTTAGAAGATGATGGTAGGATTAGCGTTAATATGGGGGTGCCCTCTTTTGCAGATTACAAAGCAGAAGTGCAAAGTTTGGCTGTCTTTGTAGGAAATCCACATGCTGTTTTATTAGTTGATAATTTAGAAAATGTTGATGTTACAAATTTAGGGAAAAAAATTGGCACGGATAGTTTTTTTCCAGAGGGCGCTAACGTTGAGTTTATGCAAGTTATTTCTAGAAATCATATACGTTTACGCGTTTATGAGAGGGGGACTGGGGAAACTTTGGCGTGTGGTAGTGGAGCATGCGCGGCAGTAGTAGCAGGGCGGATTTGGAAGATATTAGACAGCGATGTCAGAGTGAGTTTTGCGGGAGGAGATGTGGTTGTTAATTGGGAAGGAGAGAACAAGGATTTGTGGTTACGCGGATCGGCTATGCATATTTTTGATGGAACTATCGTGAGAAATTAACGCTTTTTACTAGGAATAAAAAGAAAAAGTCGTATATAATACGCGGAATATTTTTTAATTAGTTTTAGCAGGATGTACAAAATGGCAAGAAGTAACAAGAAAAGCCTAAAGAAACGTGCGTTTAAGATAATGGCCAAGCTTAAACCTAAGTCAAAGGTAAAGAAAAAACCTATGAAAGCTAAAGTAAGTAAAAAAATAGTCCAAAAGATACGCAAGATATCAAGTAAGAAATCCGTGGTTAAAAAGACCAAAAAGGTTCTGCTTAAGAAAAGTCAGCCCAAAAAAGTAATAGGGAAAAAGGTGGCCTTAAAGCCGAAGACAGTTAAAAAAGCCAAAGTAAAAGTTGTGGCTGCTAAAGCTCCCGTAAAGCGGATAAAAGTGATAGAAAAGAAATCCGTGATTTCACCAAAAGGTTCTGCTACTGGACCACTGGGGATTTCACCATATAAACTTCAAAAAGATGAAGAATATATGGGTGAGAAGCAATTGCAGCATTTTGAACAAATACTCAATCTTTGGAAACAGCAGTTGATGCAAGAGGTTGATCGCACTATTTACGACATGCAGGGTGTTGTGAATTATCCAGATCAGGTTGATCGGGCAAGCCAGGAAGAAGAGTTTAGTTTAAAATTACGCGAACGCGATCGTGAACGCAAATTATTAAAAAAGATTGATGAAGCTTTGCTTCGAATTAAAAATGGTGAGTATGGATATTGTGATGAATGTGGTGCTGAGATTGGTATTCGTCGGTTGGAGGCGCGTCCTATAGCTACGCAGTGTATTGAATGTAAAACTATAGCTGAACTTCGAGAAAAGCAGATTGGTGGCTAGTTGTCTGTCACTATACAGTTTTTCATGGTTTTTATTTTTTTAATTTTAGGAGATTAAATAATGTGCAAAATTGGACATAAACTTATCGTCATAGTAACAGTTTTGATTGCTCTTGCGGCGGCTTTATTAGTTACTTTGTGGCACGAACAAGGATTAGCCTACATCGTGTTTATCAGTAGATTTTTTGATATTATGCTACCGGTCTTGGCAGTTGGGGCTTTGCTCAAGTATTTATTTACTTGCCCCTATCATCATCGTTGTAATTGTGGTGACAATTGCTCTTGCAAATCTGGAGATGATAAATGCAGCTGCGATTCTGAGCCAAAAGTAGCTCGTAAAGGCCGTCCGAAAAAGAATCCTGCATAACGAAGAAGCAATTTCGTTATATTTTTTAGAAAGCACTTGAACTTTATGTGGTTCAGGTGCTTTCTTGCATGTGAGTGTATGGTATTTTAAGTGAATAATAAAAATAAAATTCATAGCATGACTGCGTTTGCTCGTCTATCCGAGCATTCAGCCTTTGGTACTTTGACCTGGGAAATACGCGCTGTCAATCATCGTTATTTGGATTTGAATATCCGTATACCGGATCGTTTTGGTTTTTTAGAACAAAATGCACGGGAAATTTTACGACAACAGCTGCAACGAGGGCGAATCGACTGTTATTTGCGTTATCAAGCTGATCAAAAAAGCAATGCAGAGTTAACTGTGGATGAAAATTTGGTCGAAGGAGTGATCAAAACTTTAAATTCAATTAGCAAAAAAATTTCTACCCCAACTTCTATAGATCCAGTCAGTATCTTAAATTTACCTCATGTTTTACAAGAAAAAGAAGTTAACGAAGAGGAATTTAGCTTACAGGCTTCTTTGTTACTGAAAAAAACAGTTCATGAGTTGGCTAAGTCGCGGGAGCGTGAAGGGAAGGCTCTTCGCCTAGTTTTAGAGCGTTCTTTAGGCTTGGTAGAGCAGGAAATTTCTCGTATTCGTGAGAATTTCCCTTTAGCTGTAAGTAATGAAAAGCAAAGAATTGTAGAGAAACTCGCGGAAATTAAAACGGAGTTAGATAGTAGCCGCTTCGAACAAGAGATGATATTTTTTGCTCATAAAATCGATATTCTTGAGGAGATAGACCGTCTTACGATTCATACTCAAGATTTTCAAAGAATTTTAGAGGAAGGTGGTAGTGTTGGCAAACGATTGGATTTCCTATTACAGGAGATGCATCGTGAGACCAATACTATGGCCTCTAAGTCTACATCTGTAGCAATTACACAGGCGACTATTGAGCTAAAGGTTTTGTTAGAACAAATGCGTGAGCAAATACAAAATTTGGAGTAAAGATGAAATATTTTGGTTCAATATTTATCATTGCAGCAGCTTCTGGAACTGGCAAAACAACCTTGGCGACTGCTGTCAACGAAGCTATTCCAGATACTTTAGTTTCTATTTCGCACACAACGCGGCCTATGAGAACTGGAGATCGAGAGGGTAATACTTATTTTTTTGTCGATGATAAAACTTTTGCTAATATGGTAGATGCGGATAAATTTTTAGAGCATGCTAAAGTTTTTGGGTATAGTTATGGGACTTCGCGTGATTTTGTTTTGAGAAATTTAGAACAGGGTAAAGATATAATTTTAGACATAGATTGGCAGGGTGCTCAAAAGGTGCGTAAAGCCTTGTCCGATTTAGCGGTAAGCATTTTTTTATTACCACCTTCGCGTGAAGCATTGCAACAGCGCTTGATGACACGTAGTCGTGATCCGGAAGAGATAATTGCAGATCGAATGGCTAAGGCTCATGGTGAAATGGTACATTACAAAGAGTTTGACTATTTGATTATAAACGATAATTTTGAACAAGCTCTGCAAGAAATTAAGAGCATTATTCAAGCGCAAAGGCTAAAATGTGAGCGCCAAGCTAATAAATATGCCTCACTCATTAAAGAACTGTTGCAAAATCAATAAATTGCAGATAATATCTAGATATGATTAAGTTTTTATAGAGGTTTTTTATTATGGCTCGAGTAACTGTTGAAGATTGTTTAGAGAAAATCCCCAATCGCTTTGAATTGGTCATTTTGGCTGCAGCGCGAGCTCGTCAGCTAATTAAGGGCGGTCAAGATGCTTTAGTTCCCGAAGAAAAGGATAAACCAACTGTGTTAGCTTTACGCGAAATAGCAGATGGTTTAATTGGTATGGATTTTCTAGATAATGATCGCAAACAGAAGCAAGATATTAGCGAGCTTTTCGCTGAGGCTGCAGCTGACTTAGCTATTAATACGGAAAATAGTAAAGCAGAAGATATAGCTGAAATAGAGCTTGTTACTACACAGACTGTGGATGAGCCAAATAAGACAATAGATAATGGAGAGAGTGAAAATTCTGAGGAATAGTTTGTGTCTCTATTCGATGGACTACAAGAAAAGCTTACCTACCTAGATAAAAATCAAATAGAACAAATCTACCGTGCCTATCTGCTCGCAGAGGAAGCTCATTTTGGGCAAGAACGAGACAGTGGCGATCCTTACTTAGGTCATCCTATAGCTGTTGCTGGTATTTTAGCTGGCATGCATCTAGATTATCAAAGCATTATTGCTTCTTTACTGCATGATGTTGTGGAAGATACTTCCGTAAGTAAAGAGGTCATCAAGAATAATTTTGGTGAAGTTGTTGCGGCTTTAGTGGATGGGGTTACTAAATTATCGCAAATAGAATTTTTAAGCCGTGCCGAAGCCCAAGCCGAAAGCTTTCGCAAGATGGTTTTGGCTATGTCGCGCGATATTCGAGTTATTTTAATTAAGCTTGCTGATAGGTTGCACAATATGCAAACTTTGCAGGCTTTGTCTAAAGAAAGGCGTTGTCGCATTGCTCAAGAAACTTTAGATATTTATGCGCCTATTGCTAATAGACTCGGCATGCACCGTATGTTTACAGAACTAGAGGATCTTAGCTTTAAGGCCTATAATCCTTGGCGTTATAAAATTATCAGCGAAGCTGTAGTAAAAATGCGCTCTGGCTTACAGGATAGTTTACAAAATATCCGTTCCGAAATAGAAAAGGAGCTTCTAAAAAATTCCATAACAGACGTTTCTATTCTTAGCCGCGAAAAGCATCTTTACAGCTTGTATAGGCGTATGCAGAAAAAAGGTTGTTCTTTGGTAGAAGTTGCCAATATGTATGCTTTTCGTGTAATTGTGCCAAATAATATATCTTGTTATATGGCTTTAGGCCTTATTCATGGCATTTATAAGCCTATAGTTGGCAGATTTGAAGATTACGTTGCTTTGCCTAAACTTAACGGCTATCAGTCGTTACACACTGCTGTGTTTGGCCCGCAAGGAGCCGCTATAGAAATACAAATTCGCACCCCAGCGATGGATCAAATGGCAAATTACGGTATGGTTATGCATTGGCTGCAACCAAGAACTAGTGATGCTGGAGAGCAACATGTTGTTTCTCCTCTAAAAACTCAGCGTTGGATCAGTAATCTTTTGGAAATGCAGCAACACACGGACAGTTCGCTAGAATTTATCGATAACGTAAAAACAGATCTTTTTCCAGAAGAGATTTTTGTTTTTACGCCGCGAGGAAACATTATTGAGTTACCTAAAGGCGCGACTGTGGTTGACTTTGCTTATGCGGTTCACACGGATGTTGGCAATACTTGTGTTGCAGCCAAAATTGATGGGCAGTTTATGCCGCTTTCTAGTATGCTAAAAAGTGGTCAAACAGTGGCTATTATTACTATGCCCGAGGCCAAGCCCAATCCTTCTTGGCTCGATTTTGTGACAACTGGTAGAGCACGAGGCAGTATTCGTTCTTTCTTAAAAGGACAAAAACTTTCAGAAATAATCGAGTTAGGAAAGCAGCTTTTGGACAAAGCTTTGACTAATCTTGGCTCTTCTCTTAAGAAAATTTCTTCCAAATCTATAAGGAGCGTGTTAGCTGCCAATAAATTAGAATCAGTAGATTATCTTTATGAAGAAATAGGTCTAGGCAATTCTGTACCACTATTTATTGCTTATCAGTTAGTAAACCTGGATCCTAAAAATATTGCAGAGCAAGATCTTAAAGAAGCTGCTTCTAAAACTAAGCCTCTCATGATTAAAGGTGCGGAGGGTTTAGCTATTCAATTTGCTCCTTGTTGCCATCCTATCCCTGGCGATCCAATATTGGGATATTTACAGATAGGGCATGGACTGCAAATACATCGTACAGATTGCAGTCATTTGATTAAGCTAAAAAAACGTCCGGAAATGTGCATTCCAGTTTTATGGTCGGATGATATTAAGGAAACTTTTAGTGTTGCCATAACAGTGGACGTAGCAGATAAACGAGGTGTTTTGGCCGCTTTAGCTCAGGCCGTGGCGTTGGCGGAAGCTAATATTGAGGATGTAAATATCAAAGAGAGAAGTTCTGCCTATTGTTCTATTCGCTTGGTTATCAAAGTTAAGAATTTAGATCATCTAGAGCGTATTTTGCGTCATATTGCTGCTATTCCGACAGTGATAAACGTTATGCGAGTCAAAGGTTAATTACATGAACAAAGATATTATACGTGGTGCTGCAGAAATTCTGCTTACTTCTGAATTAGAAGAACGCTTGAAAGAAGGTCGACCTTTAAAAATTAAAGCCGGGTTTGATCCAACTGCGCCAGATCTGCATTTGGGACATACCGTTGTCTTTAATAAGCTTAGGCAATTTCAAGATTTAGGCCACATTGTTTATTTTTTAATCGGCGATTTTACCGCCATGATCGGTGATCCGTCGGGCAAAAATGTAACAAGACCGCCGCTTGCACGCGAAGAAGTTGTAGCCAACGCTAAAACTTACCAAGAACAAGTTTTTAAGATTTTAATTCCGGAAAAAACCAAATTAGTTTTTAACTCAACTTGGCTGGAAAAACTTAGCTCAGCTGATTTAATTAAATTGGCAGCGACGCACACAGTGGCGCGCATGCTAGAGCGCGATGATTTTAAAAAACGCTTTCAAAGTCAAACACCTATTGCCATTCATGAGTTTTTATATCCGCTTTTGCAAGGTTATGATTCGGTGGCTCTAGAAGCAGATGTAGAACTTGGCGGAACCGATCAGAAATTTAATTTATTGATGGGAAGGGAGCTTCAAAAACATTTTGGTCAAAAGCCACAAATTGTAATGATGTTGCCGCTTTTGGAAGGAATTAGTGGTGTGCAAAAGATGTCGAAATCGCTCGGTAACTACGTTGGTATTAATGAATCTCCGCAAGATATTTTTGGCAAGTTGATGTCAGTATCTGACACACTTATGTGGCGCTATTTAGAGCTTTTAAGCTTTTCCTCTCTAGACCAGATCAATATTTGGCGGAAAGAAGTGGAAGAGGGCAGAAATCCACGCGATATTAAAGTGTTATTTGCTAAAGAAATAGTAGCGCGTTTTCATAGCGCGAAAGCAGCGGAAGATGCTGAGGCTGATTTTGTGCAGCGTTTTAGTCAAAACACTTTGCCAGAAAATATTCCAGAAATAACTCTCACTGTAGATGGCAAAGATAGTATGCCAATTGCGAATTTGCTTAGAGATGCAGGCCTAGTTCCAAGCACTTCTGACGCTATGCGCATGATAGAACAAGGAGCTGTTAAGATAAATGGCGAAAAAATTAGCGATCCTCATCTAAAAATACCCAAAAATACCGAACAGGTTTATCAGGTTGGGAAGAGGAAGTTTGCTAGGGTGAAAATGTAAAAACATAACATATGAATCATAACTTATGATTCATAAACTATGGAGAGATTTTTTTAAGTTTACCCAGCCCGACGTTTAAAATACGCCCTGAAAGGGCAAGTTTAGAATAGCCCAGTCCAAGTGATCACGCGGAACGCGTGAGAACGTCGGGCTGGGTAAACGAATACGTAATAATTCCTAGCCCTGAAGGGGCGTAATAAAAAACATGTCTACACGTTTTCTTTATAAATCAAAGAGTTAGAAAATGAAGTTAGGTTCTGCTAATTTAAAATCAGTAAATTATGTTCCCTTTGAATGCAGGCTCGTTTCCGTGACGGCGCTGACGAAACTAGAAAAGCTATTTCGCTTTGAGCGCCTAGACGCTAAGCCGTTTGGCCAACAACCAGGGCAGTTTGTGCAAGTTTCTATTCCAGGATTTGGTGAAGCGCCTATTTCAGTTTCTTCATCGCCAACTCGCGGGAATTATTTAGAACTCGGTGTGCGTAAAATTGGCGCTTTGACTGGCGCTATGCATGATTTAAAAGTTGGTGATAAGGTTGGCATGCGCGGTCCATTTGGAACTTTTTTTCCCATAGCTGACCTGCAAAAGAAAGATCTTGTTTTAATCGCTGGAGGGTGCGGCTTGGCTCCGCTTCGTTCTTTAATTCAATATGTAGAAGATAGAAGGGCGGAATTTGGCAATGTAACTATTTTGTACGGCGCGAAATCTCCGGAAGATTTAATGTATCAAGATGAGCTGCAAATTTGGAAAAAATCAGCTGATATTATTTGTCAGGTTACAGTAGACAATAAAACTGAGGGGAGCTGTTGGGATGGCGATGTGGGGCTTATTACGAAACTAATTCCACCTTTAAATATAGATCCGAGCTCTACTGTGGCTGTAATTTGCGGTCCGCCTATTATGTATAAATTTGTAATTGAAGAGCTTAGTGCCAAAGGCTTAGATTCTAAAAGCATAGTTGTGTCGTTGGAACGTCATATGAAATGTGGGGTTGGCAAGTGTGGGCATTGTACTATTGAACATCTTTATTGCTGTTTAGACGGACCAGTTTTTTGGCTGCACGATGTATATAGGGTGAGAGGTGCGCTATGAAGAAAGTGCTTACCACTTGTCCCTATTGCGGTACTGGTTGTAATTTTTATTTACTTGTTAATGACAATGAAGAGTTAGTCGGTGTAGAACCGAGCGCTAATACACCAGTTTCAAAAGGCGGTCTTTGCATAAAAGGCTGGAATTCCTTTCAGTTTGTGAATCATCCAGAAAGATTAACCGAGCCACTCATTCGCAAAGCTGGTAAGTTAGTTGAGTCTTCTTGGGAAGATGCTTTAAGTTTAATTGTAGAAAAACTTTTAGGTATACAGAGCAAATACGGTAATGATGCGTTGATGTTTTTATCATCGGCAAGAGCTACGAATGAAGAGAACTATCTTTTGATGAAACTAGCGCGAGGTGTATTTCACACCAATAATATCGATCATTGTGCGCGTCTTTGTCATGCTTCGACTGTAACTGGATTGGCCGAAAGCTTTGGCTCAGGAGCGATGAGTAATTCTATTTCTTGCTTTGAAAAAAGTGACTGTTTTTTTGTTATTGGATCCAATACTACCGAGCAGCATCCGCTTATTGGAACTCGTATCATAAAATCTAAGCAAAGTGGCGCCAAGCTTATTGTTGCGGATAACAGAACTATTCGTTTGGCTCGCATGGCAGATTTACATATTCGACATAAAAATGGTACTGACATCGCTCTACTAAACGGCATCATGCATGTCATTATTCAAGAAAAATTAGCCAACGAAGATTTTATTTCTAAGCGTACAGAAAATTATGATGCTATGCGCGATGTGGTTTTGCGTTATCCCCCAGAAAGAGTTGCTGCTATTTGTGAAATTAGTGTGAATGAGATTATATTAGCAGCTAGGATTTTTGCTGAAGCCAAAAATGCCATGTTAGTTTATTCGATGGGGATAACTCAGCATGCGCATGGTGTGGGTAATGTGAAAAGCTGCGCCAATTTAGCTTTATTAACTGGCCAAATTGGACGAGTTGGTACGGGAGTAAATCCACTTCGCGGTCAAAACAATGTGCAAGGCGCTTGCGATATGGGGGCGTTGCCTAATTTTTATACTGGCTATCAGAAAGTTATTGATTCTAATATACGAGATAGGTTTGCCAAAGCTTGGAATGTAGATAATAACTCTCTTTCAGATAAGGTTGGCTTTAGCGTTACTAAAGCTATGGATAAAGCACTAGATGGCACACTGAAGGCTTTTTATATCATGGGCGAGAATCCGGTAATGTCTGATGCTAATCAAGAGCATGTAAAGAAGGCTTTAGAAAATTTAGATTTTGTGGTTGTACAAGATATATTTTATACGCCAACTTGCGAATACGCTGATGTTATCTTGCCAGCGGTCAGTTTTGCTGAAAAAGATGGAACTTTTACCTCGACTGAGCGGCGAGTTCAGCTAGTGCGAAAAGCTATAGAGCCAATAGGCGAGGCGAGAGCAGATTGGCAAATTATTTGCGATTTGGCTAAGCGCTTAGGCAGTGCAGAATTTAATTATTCCAAGCCTGCAGAAATCATGAAAGAGTTAGCATCTTTAACGCCAATTTATGGTGGAATTAGCTATGATCGCCTAGGCTTTACTGGATTGCAGTGGCCTTGTCTGGATATCAATCATCCGGGTACTCCCATTCTACATACAGAAAAATTTAGTCGTGGTTTAGGCAAGTTTAGTCCAGTTGAGCATATGGGAGCTGTGGAGCCACCGGATGCAGAATATCCTTTCGTTTTATCAACTGGCAGATGCTATTTTCACTATCATACGGGCACTATGACAAGACGTACGCGGCTTTTAGATCGCGAGGAGCGTTTTCCTTATGTGGAAATAAATCCGATCGATGCTAAGAAATTAAACATTAAAGATCGCGACTTTGTTATGCTAAAAACAAGGCGTGGTATGATTAAAGTTATGGCGCGTGTAACAGATGTAATACCCGTGCAAGTGTTATTTGCGCCTTTCCATTTTGTGGAGGGAGCAGCCAACGCCTTGACTATCAATACATGTGATCCGGAAGCGGAAATTCCGGAATTTAAAGTTTGTGCAGCGAATCTATGGAGGGCAGAATGAAAATTTGTTCTCTGAGTAATCTTCAAAATTTGTTTGCTTCTTTGGAAGAAAAATATGAACTTCTGCTGCCTGTTCGCTTATTGGATGGCACACGTAGTTTAGGTCGTCTAAAAGATGGCGATTTACATTTAGAAGGCGGTGCTTTGCCAATGCGCCCGGCAGCGCTTTTTATGCCTTACCTAGATTTGATTTTAAAAATTTCTAAAGAAGGAACAGCGAAAGCAGCGCCGAATCTTGCCAAGCCGCTTTTTATTGTTGGGTTTACCGCAGAAGATTTAGCGTGTCTAGAATTTACGGATAAATTTTTTAGCACTAATTTTTACGATGAAATTTATTTTAAAAATCGTCAAGATGCAGTTGTAGTTGGGGTTTCTGGTTATTTGGGTTCGGATGGAGAGTTTCTTAAAGTTGCTGGTGGAAAGTGCGATCTAGAAATTATAAAGCTGGAAGATGGGGGTTTTATAATAGAGGCTTATAGCGAAAAAGGCAGTGAAATTTTAAAGAACCTAAATGCGAACGAAGCTGATTCTCAAATTTTAGAAGTTTTAAAAGAAAAATCTGCGAATTTAGTTAGTGAAGATGAAATATTACTTCGCCAAGCTTCGCAACTTCTTTTAGAAGGCCGCGTGCCAGATGAATTTTGGCAAGATATAGCCAAGCGCTGTATTGCTTGCACGGCCTGCACTTTAGTTTGCCCAACTTGCACTTGTTTTGATGTTTTTGATCGCAAGACCAGAAATTCTGATATCGAAAGGATGAGGCTACGCGACTCCTGTCAATTAGATGGTTTTATGCGTGAAGCCAGCGGCCATAATCCAATGGCCAAAGAATTTTTGCGCACTAGGCGCCGTATTCACCACAAACTAGTTGCTGATGTTAGGCGCTTCGGGCATATCACATGCTATTTTTGCGGTCGATGTGACCAAGCTTGCCCAACAGGTATTGGTATAAAAAGCGTTTGCCGTGAGATGGTGGCTAGGTATTGGAATGTTGTTTGATGTGACTCGGTAAATGCCGACTCGGAAGTTGTCGAGTTGACGTTTACCGAGTTAATGAGGATCTTGCGCCCGTCTTGATTTTGGTGGTTTTTCTAATTAGAACTCGGTCTTATAGGATTTGAAGGTTCTATGTTTTGAGCTGTGGAGCTGGATCCTCCCGTGCTTGCGCTAAAAAAACCATGTTTTGTAAAAAAGGTTTTCGGCGATTCTTGGTGTGTTAGTTGTGATTGAACATGAGCACAGCATCTAAGAGTATCTGGGGCATTTGGAGTGATAGTTCGCGCTTGCTTGAAGTTAGTTAATGCTATCGGTAATAGACCAAGTGTGGCTGCAATAACGCCCCGGTTATGTAAAGTGTGAGCTTTTGTTGAGCCGATAGGGTTCATGCGTAAAACGATAAGGAAGTGAAGCGCAGCGTTATAATATCTGCCTAGTTTTGCTTCTGCGAGAGCGACATTATACAAAACTTCGTTAGGATTATTATGGGTTAGGGTGTTGTATTGTGTCCAACTTTTTATGGCTTCTGGGTAATTCTCGGCCACAAACATGCTTTCGGCAATTAGAAGATATATGTCGGGATTGTTGACAAGGCTATGTAAAGCTTCTTGAGTTTCTTGTTGGGTAGAAAACAGGGTTTGATAGCCCCGGTCATATTGTGTTTGTAAGTGGTTTAGAGACTGTTGCATAATCGGTGATACTGGTTCGTCGAATAATCCTTTAAACTCTCTTTCGTTTATCTGAAATATGTTATTTACAAATGTGGCTACTTTATCGGTAGTAGTTTCTGCGAGAGGCAGTAATCTTACTGTTTGTATGAGCATATGCTGTATAAAATTTTCAATAACTTTGATTTGTTCTGTGTTTAGCATGGTATGGCTTCTCCAGTAGGATTTGGAAACAATCTAATAAAACACAGAAGATTATACAGGACAAAAATTAAGCATATATTAAGAAGACAAGGAAAACATGTCTGCATGATTTCCTTTAAAATCAAAGAGTTAAGAAAATAAAGTAGGGGTAGGTTTTATGCCTGCCCCATTTCGTGGATTTTGTGCTTGCAATTCTTTGTGCGGTCGAGATTAGCTCTTCTTGATATCCAAAAGCTCAACTTTGAATACCAAAACAGAATTAGGGCCGATAAGCGGTGGAGCGCCGCGCGTGCCGTAAGCGAGTTGAGATGGAATGTAGAGTTCCCAAGTAGAGCCAACTGGCATCATTTGTAAGGCTTCTACCCAGCCTGGGATAACTGCGCCGACAGGGAAGGAGGCTGGTTGACCGCGTTTATATGAACTGTCAAATTCTGTGCCGTCAATTAGAGTTCCGGCATAGTGCACGGTGACAACGTCGTTGGGGCTTGGTTTAGCACCTTTGCCTTCTTTGATAATTTTATATTGTAGGCCACTTACTAAAGTTACTACCCCTGGTTTGGTTTTATTGGCTTCTAAAAAGGCTGTACCTTGGGTCTGGTTTTTATCTTGAGTTGTTTGCATTTGTGTTGGCTCGTTTTTTATGGGTTGTTGAATATTGCTATCTAAAGCATAAACACTGGCGCAGGATAAGGCAATTGTGAGACTTAATAAAGATTTTTTTATCATAATTTCCTCCGGGTGGGCAGGCATAAAACCTGCCCGTACATTAGTTTATTTTTTTGCATTTGCGGCAAGAATATCTCATATGAAAGATTTTCTTATCGTCGGATTGAATGAGAATGTTGATAAGAAAAGAGATAAAACTGTACAGCAAGGCGGCCCAGAACGCGCTCCAGAAGCTGGCTACGTAAAATCCATGCACTAAATGCGCGGCTAAATAGAACGTCAGTGCATTGATGATTAAAGTGAAAGCTCCCAGCGTAAATACTATGAAAGGCAAGGATAGAAGGCAGAGAATTGGCCTTAAAAAAGTGTTCAAAAGTCCTAAAATTAGCGCCATAACTATGGTGGCTAGTATGGTATCAGAAGATACACCAGAAAAAAGGTGTAAGACAACTATCAGCGCCACAGCGCTGATCAGCCAATTTATTAAAAATCTTGGAAGAGGTTGGCCGAGTATCAGTGTTTGTTTGTTTTTTGACATATTTTTACTCCTTCTAAATTATTATTTATACAAACGCCAAATAATCTTGAAATTTAGGATTTGTATGTTTTCCGCGCACGAGGTCAAGATAATTTTTTTGTATGTTTTTAGTAATTTTCCCAGCTTCACCGCTTCCGAGTAGTTTATCATCGATAGAACGAATAGGCATTATTTCAATTGCTGTTCCGGTTAAAAAAGCTTCGTCTGCTGTGAAAATATCTTCTAATTTTAGATTTTTTTCTTCAACCGAAATACCCATGTCTTTAGCTAGTTCTATGGCTGTTTGGCGAGTGATGCCAGCTAAAATGGAGCCGAGACGTGGTGTGTAAATTTTATTATTTTTGATGACAAAAATATTGTCAGCTGAGCCTTCGGCTAAATAGCCATCGATATCTAAAAATAAAGTTTCGTGATAATGCGTCCCCTTGATTTTCAAAAGACCCAAAATACTGTTTAGATAATTTCCGGTTAATTTAGCATCAGCGATAGAAACAGAGCGGGGAATACGTACATATTCGCTGACTTTTAAATCCACCGAAGGGTGGGCAATGTAAGAGTCCCAAGCCCAGCAGGCAATAGCTATTTCAGGTGGTGCGCCTATTGGATTTACTCCCATCTTGCCATAGCCATAATAGGCAAGCGGACGAATATAGCACTCTTTCAGTTCGTTCATGGCAACTAGTTTTAAAGTGATCTCGCATATTTCTTTTTCTGTATATGGAAGCTGCATGTCGATACAAGATATTGAGTAAAATAGGCGTTTGATGTGTTCCGGTAAGCGAAAAATCGCCGTGCCTTTGTCGGTTGCATAAGCGCGAATGCCTTCAAAAGCCCCTGAGCCATAGTGCAAGGAGTGAGTTAGGACGTGGGTCTTGGCATCATCCCACGGAATGAATTTATTGTTTTGCCAGATGTATTTTGTTGTGTTCAATGTTTTTCTTTTTGCAATGCAGAAACTGCATTTTTAGATAATTCTGTCAATTCTGCTACTTCTTCTGGTGCAAGGCCTTTGGCTAAAAGTCTTCTTGCTAACGCGCGTGTAGCTTGCGTTATGCCCTTAACAAGGCCAATTCTTTCACCTTTCTCTAAGCCAATTTTTTCGCCCTCAAGCTTGCCCTCTATTCTACCTTTCGTTTCGCCTTCATAAAAACCAGTTTGGATTTCATTGGTTTGAATGCGACGGATTTTGATATAGTTGTCATATTCCCATTTTTCAGCGTCGGTCATTTTTAGGAGGCTAAGGCGATCTTTAGCTTCTAGTAAGCCTTTAGCGTGAAAGTTATCTTTGATTTCTTCGTGTTTTAAAAAGTAAATCCACTCATCAAGAGTGTTTTTGGCAACATCGTTAAACTTATTGAGTTTAATTAGATAATACTCAGGATAAAGCTCGTGCGGACGCTCTTTTACGTATAGTTCTTTTTGTTTTTCGCTTAGAGATAACTCATCTTTTTTATGCAGGCCAACAAACTTTGTCGTACCGTGGTAAATGTAATCTTCGCCATGTCCCAAATCGAAATATAAAATATTTATGGAATAAACTTTCTTGATTTGGTCGTAGTGCGCACCAGATTCCATATAATCGGTGATTATTTTGGATGATCCATAAAGCATGCGGTGGAAATAATCGAGCTCGGCACTTACTTGCACCTCGATTAACACTACTTCGCCACTTTGCAGCTTAACCAAAATATCGACACGATTTTGCTTATCGTCGTGATGATTTTTATTGCTTTCACTTTCTAATAATTGCAGAATTTTTAAATCTTGTTTCAAAAGTTCGCTCAAAAAGCCTTCCAGAATGCCAAAGTTGGCCTTACTTCTTAAAAGCTTTTTCATCGCCCAATCGAAGCTGATTAGTAAGTGTTTAGTCATTGATAATATCTCATTTGAAATGTCACTCTAACACAGAAATTATTTTTTTGCAAAAATAGCAGAAAACATGTCTATATTATTTACTTTGAAATCAATAAGTTATGTTTTAATGTTTAGTTCTTGTTTTTTTTGTAGGCTGGGGAATTACAGTAAACCGGCAAAATATTTTCCCGGCTGCCTTTTTCTCCTTTTGCATATTTATGCATAGCAATATTAACTAAATCTAGAGCATTTGGATAGCGCGCTTCTGGATGAATTTTAAGCTGCAGATTTTTTTCTTGATACTTTGCGGCCAATGTTTCTTGATATGCTTCCCAAGCTGAACCAATGCCAATCCAATTAGTTTTTAGCATATTGTTTTGTATGGGCGGATTGTCTGTTTTACCAACTGAATCTACAAATAGTGGTTGCATGATATTTTCTACATCGAGGCTATAAGCGCCAAAGTAAATTTCTTGCATACGAGCATCGTTTGCAACTAAAACGTTTTTTTCTTGGTATTCTCGATACGTGCCTTGGGCCAGAATTTGTAAAGTGGAAACTGGAATTACAGGAAGATTACTTCCAAACGACAATCCTTGCGCAATACTAGCGGCTAATCTAATACCAGTAAAGCTTCCCGGGCCTTGGCCAAAGGTGAGGGCAGAGCATTCTTCTAATTTTAAATCAGCTTCTTTTAAAAGTTTATTTAGCATATTTAAAACTAATTCACTTTGTTTTTGCTTGGCGATCACATGGCGCGTAAGCGCAACTTTGCCTATACGGAGAGCCACAGAGCAGGCATCGGAAGATGTATCGAAAGCGAGGATAATTATGGCCATAATTGTTTCAGAGTTGTTCTCTGTCCTCAGGAGGATGATCTTCTCTATTTTTTAAAAAATCTTTCAAGCCGTACATGGAACGATATATTTTTTTCCAGCTGTTATTTTGGTTCGCTCTGCAGTGATTTTTTCTGTAAGCAATAATTAGTATTGTCACAGTTCCGCAAAACAAAAGACTCAGAAGAAAGCCGAAAAATAAAATGTAATCTTTGGTGATGTAGGCGTGTAAGATGGTGAAAATTTGTAAGACGCTAAATCCCGCAAAAGTAAGTAGGGATAAGCCTTTGGCGCTTTTAGTGCGTAGTAATTTTACGATTTGAGGTACGAAAAGCATGGCATTAAAAAACAGGCCAAGGCTAAACATGACCTCAATGAAATTTTTGATTTCAGTGTTGAAAATCATGGCTATTTAGTACTTTGAATTACTGCTGCCGCTAATTCTTCAGCCAGAGCTTTAACTAAGTCAAGATTATCGCCCTCTACCATGACGCGGACTACTGGCTCCGTTCCAGATGGACGAATTAGAATACGTCCGCGCTTGCCTAAACGTTTTTCGGCAGATTGGATAGCATTGGATAATATTGGAGATTCGTCTAAGTTGATAGAGCGCTGAATTTCAACGTTGACCAAAATTTGTGGGAATTTGTTTACTTGAGATTTTAAGTCGAAAAGCGTCTTTCCGCTATTGTACATTATGGAAAGAACTTGCAAGGCGCTAACTATACCGTCTCCTGTGGTGGTGAGACCTAAGTTAACTATGTGTCCGGAAGATTCACCGCCGAGTAACCAATTATGATTACGAAGTCCCTCTAGAACATGGCGATCGCCAACTTTTGTGCGTTTGAAGGGGATGGTTAAATCGGAAAAGGCCAGTTCTAGGCCAAGATTGGTCATACTGGTACCAACAACGCCGCCTTGTAAAATATTATTTTCTTGGTAGTGTTTGGCCATAATAAACAAGAGCTCATCGCCGTCGACTATTTCGCCTTTGTGATCTACCATGATTACTCGATCGCCATCGCCGTCAAAGGCAACTCCAACGTGAGCTTTTTCGGCTAAAACTCTGCGAACTAAATTTTCCGGGTTAGTTGAGCCACAATGTTCGTTAATATTAAAACCATTGGGATTGTTACTAAGTTCAATAACTTCAGCTCCAAGTTCACGTAATACTAAAGGTGCTGCTTGATAAGTGGCTCCATTCGCGCAATCTACAATAATTTTCATGCCAGTAAGGCGGCTACCTAGTCCCAGTGTGCTTTTACAAAATTCCACATAGCGCCCAACCGCATCGATAATACGTTTGGCTTTACCTAAGCGTGCTGGTGGCACCATTTGCATGGGTTTTTCGATTTCTAATTCGATAGCGTTTTCGATTGCATCAGAAATTTTGGTGCCATCTGGACCAAAAAATTTGATGCCATTATCGTAATATGGATTATGCGAAGCGCTAATGACAATGCCAGCTTCAGCGCGTAGTGTTCTTGTAAGGTAGGCAATACCAGGTGTTGGCATTGGACCTAGGAGATTTACATTCATGCCGGCGGCGGTAAGGCCTGCTTCCAAAACTGACTCCAATAAATATCCAGATATGCGCGTGTCTTTACCAATTAAGACACGACCTTTGCCATTGTTTTGCAAAGCCATGCCAGCTGCCCAGCCTAGTTTTAAAACAAACTCTGGATTGATTAAAGACTCTCCGAGCCGACCTCGAATGCCATCAGTTCCGAAATATTTGCGCTTTGTTGTCATATCGGTTCCTCTTGCGAAATTGCAATGCCGACAAATTTAGCACATCTTGTTAGCTATTGCAAAAATAGCTAAAAAACATATCTAATGATTTTCTTTGTAAATCAATTAGTTGATGGAAGCTTCATCACCACGCGACTTGACCGCGTTATTGTATTAGTTATATGGGGTGACAGCGTTAATCTTTAAAAAGATCATCTAATGTTACGCATTTCGTTATCATTTTTTCAGAATGGATCGTTGGTTTTAATCCATTGGCGCTAATTATGGCAATAAATATTTGTTTGTTTGTCCTGGTTTTGCGCCTAAACACCTCAACTTTGTTTAGTAAGCTGCGGGCATACTGCTTGTCTATTTCGAACGGCTTATCTGTATACTTGATTTCACAAATAGTAATAGCATCATCGTCGCGTTCGAAAAGTAAATCAATCTGTGCACCTTGTTCTTTGGATCCTTTTATTGGAACGTACTTCCAAGTACTTGGCATTGCTGTTGCACTTAAACCAAGTTTTTTTCTAATTTGAGTCAAATGTTCGTAACAAATAGATTCAAAAGCATATCCAGCCCAACTGTGCCACGCGGTCGAAGCTTGTATTTTTTCCCAATAATCCCTCGACAGTCCTTTCTTCAATAAAGTATCTTTAATCGGTTCAATCCAATGAAAATAAAATAATGTATACTCATCTATGACTTTGTAATAAATGCCTTTTCTTTTGTGAAAGAGAGGCTTAAAACTAATTATAAAATTCGTGTCTTGCAAAGATTGGAGAATACTTTTGCCTTTTTTACCGTGTAAGGCTTTTCCCATGCTTTTTAATAATTCTTCTTGTCCAATACCATACCTGCGTCTAGCGATAGTACGAATTACTTCCACATAAATATCATCTCTGTCAAATAACGAGGAAAATAAATTATCAAACTCCTTCATTAAAAAACTATTGCTTTTGAAGGCGAGGTTTCCCACAGACTGTACTGCTGATAAACCCTTTTCTATTTTGGATAAATAATAAGGGACACCGCCTGTAACCATGTAAATTTGTGTAATTTGCTTGTTAGTTAAATTTACACCTTGTTTCTGTAAAAACTTTTTTGTATCTGAAAGGGCGAATGGCTCTAGAGAGATATCTCTAGTTAAACGATTATGCAGCCCTCCCTTGCTATTCACTATTTTTTCTATTATCCAGGATGCAGATGAGCCGCAAATAATCAGTTTTATTTTGCTATTTTTCGACCAGTGTTGGTTCCAGTAGTAATCAAGATGTTGTATTAATCTTGAGTTTTTTGTGGCCATCCAAGGAAACTCATCGAAGAAAAGCACAATTTTTTTATCTTTGGGGGTTATTGCAATGGCTTCTGTCAATATTTCAAACGTGTTGTCCCAATTTTTACCAACTGCCAAGCTGGCACCATTATAAAAAACATCACCTATTCGCTTAGTAAAATGTTTTATTTGCTGAGATAGTGTTCCTTTCTTAGCTCCCATCACATCAAAAAATATCAAATCCATTTTTTCAAAAAAGTTACGAATTAAAAAGGTTTTTCCAATCCTGCGTCTGCCATATATAGCCATGAATTCAGGTTTATTTGAGGTGAGCATTTGCTCTAAAG
>Ga0172379_10002855_pt1 | contig 29155 bp, 33 predicted proteins | sample GrowelOW334metaG_FD_119756 | JGI IMG/M metagenome (GOLD analysis project Ga0172379, IMG submission 119756) | Groundwater microbial communities from an aquifer near a municipal landfill in Southern Ontario, Canada - Groundwater well OW334 metaG | ecosystem: Environmental > Aquatic > Deep...
ATATTATTCAACAGACACTTACAACAACGCAGAAACAACCAAGAGTTCCACACTCAAAATTGACCAAACTGCCCCAACCACAATAATTAGCACAACCAGAGACGCCAACTCAATTACCTCCACCCTTACTTGCGTTGATGCGGGCGTAGGTTGCGCATTCACCTACTACTGTACAGATACCACCAACACTTGTACCCCAACCACAGTTTACTCAACCCCGGTTGTTTACCAAATAACCCAAGACACATATTTTAGATATTATTCCACCGACGCAATTCCAAACGCAAGCTCTGTTTACTCATCTATAGTTGCCATACAGGGAGGACAAGCAACGGGACCCACCCCACCAGCCGAAGCAATCCCAACCAACGAGATTGCTTCGTCGTCTGAAACTCCTCGCAATGACGGCGAGCAGACGCGCAATGACGGGTTACTAAACCAGATTGCGCAACAAATACAGAACATCGCAAGCCAGATTGCTTCGTCCTCGCCATGGGCGAGTCCTCGCAATGACGAAATAACATACCCGCCGATAGAAGAGAGCGTGCCGGAGGAAGCGCAAACTGCTTTGCAGGGCTGGGATATTATGACTGTAAAACCAGTCAGAGAGCTGGGGCTAAATCCAATTGGATTGGATATTGGATTTTTTGCAGAAAAATTGCCAAAGCTTAACGACACTTTAAATGGCTTGGCAATTGATATTGGCAAAACAGCCGATGTGCTAAAACTCAACGGAGTAGAACTATTTATGCCAGGGTTAACACAAACTGTTTTAATACAGTCTGAGATTTTGGGTACCAACGGAGTTGCTGCGGTTCAAGGGGTTCCATTGGCGCAGTTAAGCGCTGAGGCGCTGGCAAAAATGCCAAGCAACATTCTATTTGCGCGCGCTGCGGGAGGCTTAATTGATTTTAATATTAGCTTGGCAGTGGCAAAAGAAGGAAAAGTAACGCAAAGATTGTCGCTCATTTCAGGCAAGCCTTTTGAGCTGGTTTTAAAACCCGATATGCCCGCAGAAAAAGTTACCGGCTATATAACTTTGGTAAAATCATCTGTGTCATCGCGCGCCTTGCCACAACCCTGGATTGCTTCATTGCTCGCTTCGATGGCGCCTAGCAATGACGAAAAAGCAGGCGGTACAGCTTTGCTTTTACAAAAATTTGAATACAAAGAAACAAGAGCCGGAGTGTTTTCAGCCAATATTACAGCGCCGTTTGACGAAGGAGAATATCAAATTATCACAGTTGTTGATTTTGAAGACAAAAATACAGCATCAAAAGAATCCGAGCTTACCGCTGTTGTTGATCCCGAAGGATATGTTTTTAGCCAAATGCAAGAAGGCCGCTTGAGAATTAAAAACGCAAAGGTTTCTGTGTACTGGTTTAATTCAGACAGCGGAAAGTTTGACCTGTGGCCTGCTGAAAAGTTTTTGCAGAAAAATCCTGTTGCAACCGATGAAACAGGAAAATATTCATTTTTGCTACCGCAGGGAAGATATTATTTAGAGGCACAAGCTTTAGGATACGCAATTTACAAAGGCAATTCATTTGAAGTGAAAGAAAATGTTGGGGTGCATGAAAATATTGAATTAAAGAAAAACGCATGGTTGCCCGTATGGTTTAATTGGCAAATAGTGATTGTTGCCTTGCTCTGCATTGTGGTTGCAATGCTTTTTATTATTATATTTAAAAAAGGTCGAAATATATTAAATATTAAAAAATAGTTATGACAATAAAAAAGGCGGGTTTAATTATTCTTATAGTTTTATTCTTTATATCTTTGGCAATTAACGCTTATTTATTTTTTGGGATAACAAAATTAAATAATGCGTACAATGATCGGCAGGTTAATGAAAAGATTTTGGCTTTCAGGAATATGTTTACGGAAAAAGTCTTGCTGGCAGACAGGGAAGTTGATTTTGATACAAGGCTGGCTTTGGAAACTGCGGTAAGAGCGCTAAACGACCAGGAAATTTTTGACCAGTGGCAAACATTCACAAAAGCCCAAACCAAAGAAGACGCCTCCTCGCAGGCAAAAAAATTACTGCACTTGCTGGTGCAGAAAACTTCGTATTAAAAAAGCGCCCTTTGCTTTGATTACAAGTTCAGGACGCTTTTTTATTACGCGGTAAATCCAAGATAAGTAAGAGCCAAACCAATAAACAGGGCAACTACTAATGCAATTGGAAGCCATTGATGGTTTTCCATTTTTTTTGCCCATTTTCTTAAAAATTCCGGAAAAAACATTAAAGACAATCCTTTTAATAATGACGCCCAGCCAAAAACTGTAATAATAACCTGCCAGCCTTGGATCCAAACATTATGCGCCAAAACCATAGCAAGGCCTGTTAAAAAAGTAAAAAACCCAAAACAAAACAGATTATCTTCGTTTTCGATTTTGCTAAAAAGCCGTCTTATATTTTTTTCTTTGACGAGAAGGGCAAGGGAAACTGCCGTAATGGAAATTCCCCAAAGTTCCGCTAAATAATTTGAAAGCATGTTGTTGAAATTTTCAATTTTCAAACTCCAATTTTCAATAAATGACACAATGTTTTATTGGAACATTCATTGTAAATTGAAAACTGCTAATTGAAAATTAATTAAAACTTGTTTTTAAATCTATATCTTTTGCATCGTCAACTTTTCCTTCGTGCTTACCCATTGTGGCCTCTGAAGACCTGTGTGTATATTCAAAAATTATTTCTTTTTTCTTTTCTGTGGGAAAATCTTTGTTGTTTATTGCCGGACCTCCAATGCATCCGCCATCGCAGTTAAGCAGATCCATAAATTTGTAAGGAGATTTGCCGGCCTTAAAGTCTTCAAATGCTTTTTTGATATTTTCCACGCCATCTGTTATCAAAATTTCGCCCTCTTTAAAAAGTTTTTGGATGTGCGAGGTGGAAGCAAGCCCGCCGGAAATGGGGTAAATTTTTGTGTATTCTCTTATAAAGGAATCAAAATAATAATTTTCTGTAAAATCTTTTTCTTGTATATTCTCTTCTAAAAATATTTTTTTTAGGTCTTGCAAGGTTATTACTGCGTCAATTTCTTTAAATTTTGGTGCTTCAACATTTTCTTTTGCCCAGCATGGAGAAATAAAAATAACTTTGCAATCTGGATTAAATTTTTTGTGGACTCGCGCCATTGCAATCATTGGAGAAACAATTGGCATTAAAAATTTTACCAATTCAGGATACTGTATTTGTATCATTGCCGTAACAGTGGGGCAGGGGGAGGAAATAAATAATTCTTGTTCCGGATGTTCTTTTATATGGTTTGCGTATGCCCAGTTTACCATTCTGGCTCCAAAAGTTAGCTCGGTAACCTCTTTAAAACCCAAATGGCGTAACATGCCAATAATATTTGGATATTTAAAATCAATAGCAAAAGTTGGCGCCAGCATTGCCACCGCCGTATTATTTTTTATGAGGTCAATTTTTTCTTTTAATTCCATAAGTTTACGTAGCGTAGCGATATATTAGAATCCCCAAGATTTTATCATAGACCATGCAACAAGCAAAAGCAAAAGTACGTAAAGCACCACCAAATGCCAGGTTGGATATGTTAAAAAATTAACTACTGATAAGACAATATCACCAAATGCCATTTTATTATTTTCTATACTAATTATACAGCAATTTTTTCTAAAATCAATTTATTTAGCAATTTTTTTATATTATCTATGCTTACAGGGTCTATTATGGAAATTGCCATAACTTTTTTGTCTAATTTTTCAAAATCTTTTTTAATCTCCTTAGCAATGTTTTTTTCAACCGTGTCGCTTTTGCTGATAAAAATATATTCTTGTTTTTCTGAAAGAACGGGGTTATAAGTTGCGAGCTCGTTGCGCACTGTTTTATAATCTAAAACAGGATTTGCGGAATCAGCTGAAATAAAATGAAACAAAATTCTGGTTCTTTCAATATGTCGGAGAAATTTTGTGCCAAGCCCTTTGCCCTCGCTAGCACCCTCAATAAGCCCGGGAATGTCGGCTAAAATTAAGTCAAAGTAAATTCCCAGGTTTGGTTCCAATGTTGTAAACGGGTAATTGGCAACTTTGCTTTTTGCATTTGTCAGTTCATTTAGCAAACTGGATTTTCCAACATTAGGCAAACCTATAAAACCTACATCGGCAATCATTTTCAGCTCCAGTCTTACTTCAAAAGATTCTCCGGGCTTACCCTGTTCAAACTGCCTTGGGCTGGTATTTACGGCAGATCTGAAAAGATAATTTCCTTTTCCGCCCCTTCCGCCTTTTGCAGCTAATTCTTTTTGACCAATTTTAGTAATTTCAACTATTTTTTTATTTTCTAAAATATGTGCGACTGTTCCCACCGGCACTTTCAAAATTAAATCATCGGCATCATGGCCGTCATTTAATTGGGACTTTCCATTTTGGCCGTTTTTTGCCTGGCAAACTTTTTTGTATCTAAACTGCCTTAAAGCACCCAAATCAGACACTCCCTCAATAAAAATATTTCCGCCATTTCCGCCGTTGCCTCCGGTGGGGCCTAAAGTTTTTTTTGTTTTACTAAAAACCGCCAGGCCATTTCCGCCATGTCCGGCAATAATATTTATTTTTACATCGTCAACTATCATATTTTCAAAAACCCATTACGCTTCGTAATGGGTTTCTGGGTAATTTTTAAAGATTTCTTTTGTTCTTGATTTTTTGTCAGATTTTTTTTCCTCCTTTGGCAGATTGGTAAGCCACGAAATAAAAGGGATTCTATGTTTGTCCAGGCACCAGCTGTCATCTTTTAAAAGCGGTTTTTTTTCTTCTTTAAATCTGTTCAGTAACGCCAAAGTTGCTCGCAAGTTTGAGGGCGATAGTTTGTTGTGCTCCTCTAGAAATTGTTCCTTGCTTATTAAGTTCATATTTTATGTTACCATAGTTCTCATAAAAAATCAATAGTCAAACTTTATTCCTTCGGCGGCTCTTTCCGCCCGTTTTGCGTCAACTTCTGTCAGATGCATTTTTCGTATGCGGATATTTTTTGGAGTTACTTCCACGAATTCATCGTCGCCAATGTATTCAAGCGCATCTTCCAGATCCATTGTTTTTGGAACATTAAAGTGCTCTTTATTTCCTTCTCCTTTGGACCTCATATTTGACAAGGCTTTTTCTTTGCAGACATTTACCCAAATATCATTTGGCCTGGAATTTTGCCCCACAACTTGCCCCTGATAAACTTCCACTCCCGGAGAAAAAAACATTGTTCCTCTGTCTTGCACATTTCTTAATCCGTACATATTTGTGGGGCCGGTGTCAGTGGAAATAAGCGAGCCATGGTCTTTATCCTTCCAGTTTCCGGGATCTTCCATATATTGGAAAAATACAGTATTGATTATTCCAAGCCCTTTTGTATCTGTTAAAAATTCGTTTTTGTATCCAAACAGGCCTCTTGTGGGAATTATAAATTCCAGTAAAATTATTTCGCCATTCATTCGCATTTCTTTTAATTCTCCCTTTCTCTCGCCCATTTTTTGCATTATCACTCCCTGGTAAATTTGCGGGACCTCAATAAATATTTTTTCATAGGGAGTCATTGTTTTGCCGTTGATTTCTCTGGTAATAACTTGAGGCCTTGAAACTTGAAACTCAAAACCTTCTCTGCGAAGCCTTTCAATTAAAATTGCCAAATGTAATTCTCCACGGCCCGAAACAATCCAATTATTTTTGTCATCTTCTTGAACTCTCAAGGAAACATCGGTTTCCAATTCTTTAAACAGCCTTTTTCTAATCTGCATTGTTGTTGAAAACTCTCCTTCTATGCCGGCAAAAGGGGAAGAGTTCACCATAAAAGTCATTTTTACAGTTGGTTCTTCTATGTTAATCAGAGGTAAGGCTTCGGGATTTTGGGCATCTGCAATTGTTTCTCCAATTGTTACATCGGGAATTCCAGCAATTGCGCAAATGTCTCCGGCTTTGATTTCCGGCACCTCAATACGGCCTAAACCTAAAAACGTCATTAAAGAAATGATCCTGTATTTTTTTTGTAAACCCTGCCTGTTAATGTGCGTTATCTCTTGCCCGGCCTTAACTGTGCCATTATAAACACGACCAATTGCAATCCTGCCCTTAAAATCATCTGGCATAATTGAAGTTACCAGCATCTGCAAAGGTTTTTTGGGGTCTGCAATGGGCGAGGGAATATGTTCAACAATCGCGTCAAAAATTGGATTTATATTTTCCATTTTTGCCAAGTCCGGTTCAAGCCCGGCTTTTCCATCCCGGCCGGAAGCGTATATTATGGGAAAATTTAAACTGTGTTCTCCTGATCCAAGTTCTAAAAATAATTCAAAAGTTGATTCCAGCGCTTTCTCTGGATCGGCTCCTGATTTGTCTATTTTGTTTACCACCACAATAATTTTGTGGCCCATTTCCAAGGCCTTTTTTAAAACAAATCTGGTTTGGGGCATTGGTCCTTCTTTGGCATCAATTAAAAGCAGACATCCGTCTGCCATGTTTAAAACTCTTTCAACTTCGCCTCCAAAATCCGCGTGGCCCGGAGTATCTATAATATTTATTTTAATATCGTTATATTGGACAGACGCATTTTTAGAAAAAATAGTAATTCCTCTTTCTCTTTCCAGCTCGTTTGAGTCCATAATCATTTCCTGCTCGGCAACTTCTTTTTTCATTTGCGTTTTACTCTGACGCAAAAGCGCGTCCACCAGCGTGGTTTTTCCATGGTCAACGTGAGCAATAATAGCAATGTTTCTAATATTTTCCATAATAAATTAAATTATACACCAAAAAATGTTCTCTGTCAAATCAAAAATCCCCATTTCTGGGGACCTCTGATTTGATAATTAACAAATTACCATCTGTTGCCTCCGCCAAATCCACCTCTGCTTGCGCCATTGTTGTATCCGCCTGTTCTTGGGGCTCTTGGCTCCATTGGTTTGGCTTCGTTTACTTTGACAGCTCTTCCGTCAAGCTCTTTGCCATCAAACATTTCAATAGCTTTTTGAGCTTCCTCGTCGGTTGCCATTTCCACAAATCCAAAACCTTTTGAGCGGTTAGTCATCTTGTCTATGATGATTGTAGCCGTTTCAACTGTTCCAGCTTGCGCAAATGCGTCTTTCAAAGTGGCTTCTGTTGTGTTGTAGGATAATCCTCCAACATATAATTTTTTTGCCATATTTTTTAAATTGGTTAATAAAAGTAAGCCGACCGCTATCTCGTTCTCTTAAGGCTTACTTTTAAAAAATAAAAACCCAAGAAAGAAACTCAATAGAAAACTTACATTTTTATATTAGCATTATTCCTCTGGGGTGTAAAGGCTTTGTCCTGCAATGTAGCCGGTGCTCCAGCACATCTGCAAATTGAATCCGCCGGTTTTGCCATCAACATCAATAATTTCTCCTGCAAAAAATAGATTGTCAATTATTTTTGATTTCATTGTTTTATGGTCTATTTCTTTTAAAGATATTCCGCCACTTGTGGCCATGGCATTATCAAATCCCATAACATCTTCTGCTGTCATTTCAAGGTTTTTTAGAATTTTCACAACTGCGCTCCTTTCAATTTTCGATAAATTATTTCCAATTTTGTTTCTGTCTATTTTTACTACATCAAGTAAAACTTCGGCTAATCTTTCTTGCGCAAACTCCGACAGAATATTCTTAATTGTTTGTTTTGGATATTTTTGTAAAATTTCTTTAAAACTTTTTAAAACCTCCTGGTGATTTAATGCCGGAAACAAATCAATGCTTATTTTGGTTTTGCCGGTTTCCATCAAGGCGCCAATTTTTCCGCTGGCATTTAAAATTGCCGGCCCGCTTATGCCATAATGGGTGAAAAGAATTTCTCCGCATTCCGAAAATTTTTTCTTATTATTTTGTAAGACATTTATGCAAATATTTTTTAAACTGATTCCCTGTAAATTTTTCCAGCCCGAGGCTGGTCCGCCTTGGGCGGATAGCCTTATCGGGCACAAGGCGGGGGAGGGCTTAACAATAGTGTGCCCCAATTTTTCAGCCAGCTGAAAACCAAACCCGTCAGAGCCGGTTTTGGGATATGATTTTCCGCCGGTACATAAAATATATTTTTTAGCTTTCAAAAATAATTTACTTATTTTTTTATTTTTAAATTCAGCACCAACAACTTCAGAATTATATAAAATTTTTACGCCCAATTTTTCCAATTCTTTTTCAAGGGCTTTTAAAACTTCTTCTGAGTCTTCGTTTTTTGGAAACACTCTTTTTCCTGTTTCTATTTTTGTCTCAACTCCCAGTCCATTAAAAAAGTTTATGACTTCTTTTGGCCCAAAAATAGAAAAAGCGTGAAATAAAAATTCTCCTTTGTTATAGTTTTCTACAAAATTTCGCAAATTCCAGCCCGAGGCTGGTTCGCCTTGGGCGGAGAATTCTGCGTTAGTCAGGTTGCACCTCCCGCCTCCAGTCAAAAGCAATTTTTTGCCGAGTTGTTTATTTTTTTCTATTAAAACAACGCGCAATCCCTTGCGCGCAGCTTGTATTGCTGACATTATTCCCGCAGGACCTGCGCCGATTATTGCCACATCAAATTTATCTTCTTTTGGCATATCTGAAATTGCTTCTTCTATTATATGCGGGGCTTGGTGCAGATGGCGGAAGTTCCGGTAAATTTGAAATTGGCAAATTGATTCTGGTTAACATTTCGATTTCTCTTACCAAGGATCCCTGGTCTGGCATTGCAAAAGAAATTGCTTTTCCGGACATTCCGGCTCTGCCGGTTCTGCCAATTCTGTGCACATAATCTTCTGCCTGTTCGGGCAAATCATAGTTAATTACCAACTCAATATTTTTAACATCAATGCCCCTTGAGGCAATATCTGTTGCAACCAAAACTCTATACTTGCCTATTTTAAACCCTTCCAATGCCTCTTTTCTTTGGTTTTGAGATCTGTTTGAATGGATTTCTGTTGTAGAAATTCCAATGTCGCGCAAATTGTCGCAAATTTTTCTTGCGTTGTGTTTTACTCTTATAAAAATTAGGACACTTCCGTTGTATTCTTGCAGGATTTTTTTTAATAAAGAAAGTTTTTGGTCTCTTTTGACGACAAATAATTCTTGTTCAATATTTTTTGCAGTAGTTCCTGATCTTGCAATTTCTACTCTAACCGGGAGCTTCATATGATGCGTGGCAATTTTTACTATGCCCTCTGGCATTGTTGCCGAAAACAGCATTGTTTGCCTGTTTTTAGGAACCGACTGCAAAATTTTATTTATCTGCGGAGCAAAACCCATATCAAACATTCTATCTGCCTCGTCTAAAATTAAAATTGAAACATTGCTTAAATTCAAAGTTCTTTGCTGGATGTGGTCATTTATTCTTCCGGGAGTTCCAATAATAATGTGGGGATTAAAAGATATTTCTCTGATTTGAGCTCGTATTGGAGTGCCTCCAATTAGCACCGCTGTTTTTATTCCAAAGCTTCTCCCAATTTTTTGTATTGCTTCATTTACTTGCAAAGCCAATTCTCTGGTTGGCAAAATTATCAATCCTTTGCCGTGGCCTGTTTTTAAAATTTGCTGTATTAAGGGTATGCCAAAAGCCAGGGTTTTGCCTGTGCCTGTTTGGGCAACTCCAATAATATCTTTTCCTTCAACTGCAACCGGGATTGCTTTATGCTGTATGGAAGTTGGAACAAAAAAGCCCTGCTTTGAAATAATATCAAGAAGTTTTGGAGCTATTCCAAGTCCGTTAAAAGTAAGATTGTCTGTCATACATTAACTATATAATATAATTTTTTAAATGTCAAGGTTTTGATTACTTTTATAATAGTTGTATAATAATATAACATGATTACAGATATACTTTATGCACTGATAATTATATTAGCTGGAGTGGCTTATTTGTTTTTAGCTACAAAAAAAAGGGATTTGGAAAGGGCAAAAAATAATTTAGAGGAATCACTCAAAAAATCAGAAGAAAACCGCATGAAAGCCGAAGCCGAAAGGGACAGGACAAAAACAATCGTCAGCAGTTTTACGGACGGACTCATAATACTTGATGAAAAAAATAATATTTTTTCAATAAACCATGAGGCCGAGAGAATTCTTGGATTGGAAAATAATAAATTGTTGGGCAGGCCGTTTTCCTCGCTCTCAGAATTTCCAAAATCGGAGCCGGTAGCTTTTGTTTTGGAAAAGGGAATCCAAATAATTTACAGAAAAGAAGTGGAACTGGCAAAAGATTTTGTCATAGAGCTTTCGGTGCTTTCATTGGGGTCGCTTGGAAACGACATCGGGCATCTTATTGTGCTTCACGATGTGAGCAGAGAAAAAAAGGTAGAAAAAATGGAAATAGAATTCGTTTCTTTGGCCGCTCATCAGTTGAGAACGCCTCTTTCAATAATAAAATGGTCAATGAGCATGTTGAAAAAAGGGGACTTTGGAAAGCTTACAAAAGGCCAGGCGGAGCTTGTTAAAAGTACTTTTCGCAACAACGAAAGGCTTGTTACTTTGGTCAATGACCTTTTGAATATAACCCGCATTGAAGAGGGCAGGTATTTGTATAAGCTTGTTTCTGTAGACATTAAAAAAGAGGTTATTAAAATGGTTTTAGATTCCCTTGAAGACCAGATTAAGAACAGAAAAATTAAAATTGAGTTTGTGGCGCCAGATGGGTTGCCACAGATAATGCTTGACCCAGAAAAAATAAAGATTGTTGTGCAAAACTTTGTTGATAACGCCATGAAGTATTCTCCTGATGGCGCCAAAATAATTGTTTCCTTGCAAAATGACGGGAAAAATATAGAATTAAAAGTGCAGGACTTTGGAATAGGCATACCCAAAACTCAACAGGATAAAGTTTTTACCAAATTTTTCAGAGGTGATAATGCAATAAGAATGAATGCCGTTGGGTCTGGGCTGGGGCTATTTTTGTCCAAAAATATAATTGAGGCGCATGGGGGAATAATATGGTTTGAATCCATCGAAGGCAAGGGGACAAGTTTTTATTTCACTTTACCTATTAAAAAACCAGAGGTATAATAAATAAAATAAGAATAAATTTATGGCAAACAAAAAATACAAGATTTTGATTGTTGAAGACGAAATAGATTTGCGCCAGCTTATCAAAAAAAAATTGATAAACGAGGGTTTTGATATTTTGGAGGCAGACAACGGTGAGGTTGGGTTGAAAGTTGCAATAGACCAGCATCCGGATATTATTTTACTGGACATTATTATGCCAATAATGGACGGGCTTTCAATGCTAAAAGAGTTAAGGCAAAACGAATGGGGTAAAAATGTTACAGTAATTATTTTGAGCAACTTAAGCGAGGCTGAAAAGGTGGATGCCGGCCTGGAAAAAAGCGTTTATGACTATTTGGTAAAATCCGACTGGGAGCCAGATAACATTGTAAATTTGATAAAAGAAAAATTAGACAAAAAGAAAATTTAGCCAAGTTCTCCAACGGAAAATTTTTTCTGCAAACAAAAAAATCGCCTTTCCAGCGATTTTTTTCGTAAAATAAACCAGCTACTTGAAAAAAACTTCTTTGTTTAGTAATATGTAACTAACAGAATCAGCGACGAGCTCCGCAGTAGCTCAATGGTAGAGCAAATCCCTGTAGAATATTGCAGCCTCTCGTAGAAATACGAGACGGAAAAACGAGGTGAAATCGGGGAAACCCGCAAGGGCAATCCCGAGCCAAGCCCCCGCATAAACGGGGGAAGGTGTAGAGACTATCCTTTTTAGGAGTACTTAGCATATGATAATTCATATGTTCAGGAAGCGCCTTGCACCCAAAAGGGTGATAATATAGTCCACGCTTGTGGAAACACAGGATAACGTGTAAGGATAAGGTTGTAGGTTCGAATCCTACCTGCGGAGCTTATCACTGATTCTAAACACCAAAAAATCCCTGAAAGGGGATTTTTTGGTGTAGCTTTTCAGGGTTTAACCTTGATTCTATTCCTGAACTAAAATTGTTGCTACATTTTGAGATTGGTCGCAGTCAATTAGCAAAGTTTTTGACTTCAGATAAACATCGGGAAGAACGACAATTTTAAATCCCCATGGTTTTATACTAAAAGTTGTACCAACTTTAACAGTTCGAGTTTGCGGAGAGCGGTTGTCAATCATAATGCCGGTATTATCTTTATAAGTTACGGCATTTGGATGCGCCTGGCATATTGTGTCAAGCTGAATTCTTCTATCAGCATATTTTACTAAGGCGTTAGCATAAGAAATTGCTACGGCTCCAGCACCTGTGTCTTGGGCGCTAATATCCTGAAATGATTCAGGCTCTGTTGTTACTTGATTATCCGTTACTGGATTAGCAGTTTGTTTATTTGTAAAAACAAAAAAGAGAACAACTGCTACAACAACAATTGCAACTATTGCCCAAATTAATATTTGTAGTTTATTTTTTTCCATAAATTTATTTTTAAGTTAATAATCCGACCTTTATGCATTAATAGCTTCAACAAGTTAATCATACGCTTATAAACAAAGAAATGATATAGTATAAATATGCAAACCCGACGGAGGTTTACAATTAAAAAAAGAGAGCAGGCGAGAATTTTTGTTGAAAACCGAATAAGCTATTTTAACAAATTTTATAATTTTGAAATAAATCGCATTGCCATAAAAAATACCAGCACAAGATGGGGAAGCTGTTCTTCAAAGAAAAATCTTAATTTTAATTACAAAATTATTTTTTTAAAGTCCGAGATTGCCGATTATTTAATTGTGCATGAACTTTGCCACTTGGGACAATTTAATCATTCAAAAAAATTTTGGGCGCTGGTGGCAAAAACAATTCCAGATTATGTAAGAATAAACAGAGAACTAAAACAAATACCCATAAAATCTATTGTAATTATTTAAAAACTGGTGTAAAATAAAAAATTATTATGGAAGAGATTTCATTAAAGGCGCAACAGTTATTTCATTTAGGCAGTTTTAATGTAACCAATGGTCTGCTGATGACTTTGGTTGCTTCTTTGGTTTTGATAATTTTTTCACTCTATTTTAAAAGCAAGATTAAAATTGTACCCGGAAAACTGCAAGGAGTTGTTGAAATGGGAGTAGAATCCCTTTTGGGATTAATGGAATCAACACTGGGGTCTATAAAAAATGCAGAAAAATATTTTCCGCTAATTGCAACAATTTTTATTTTTATATTAACCTCAAATCTTCTGGGAATTTTTCCCGGAGTAGGTTCTTTAAAATTTGAAAACAGCGGAGCGGAAATTCCGCTTTTTCGTTCTCCTGCAGCCGACCTTAATTTTACTTTGGCATTTGCAGTAATTTCTGTTATAGTTACCAATGTTATTGGCATGATGTCGGTAGGAGCGTTTAAGCACCTCGGAAAATATTTTAATTTTCATGGTCCAATTAATTTTTTTATTGGAGTTTTAGAATTAGTTTCAGAATTAGCTAAAATTATTTCATTATCTTTTCGATTATTTGGAAATGTTTTTGCAGGCGAGGTTCTGCTTACAATAATAGCTTTTTTGGCGCCATATTTCATTCCATTGCCATTCTTGTTTCTTGAAATTTTCGTTGGAGCAATTCAGGCATTTATTTTCGCAACGATTACATTAGTTTCAATTTCTTTGCACACTGCAACCCACGAACATTAAAAACAAAGGTCAAATTATTATTAAATTATTATTAAACAAGATAAAGAGACATGGACGCAGAATCAATTAAGGCATTGGCAGTAGCGGGAACCATTGTAATGGGAGCCATTTTTCCTGCAGTTTCAATTGGCTGGATAGGTTCATCTGCCTTAAAAGCAATAGGCAGAAATCCTGAAGCCGCTTCAAAAGTGCAGACAATGGCAATTTTAGCTATTGCTTTTGCCGAAGCTATTGCTATTTACGCTTTGGTTATTGCTTTGATTATAAAATTCGTAGCATAATTGAAGATTAATCTGAAACATAAATTTTTTTGTGTTTCAGCTTTAGTTTTAAATCTATGGAGAATCAATTATTATTTCAATTAGGTATAGACTGGAAACTTTTTTTAAGCCAGGCCGTCAATTTTTTTATACTTTTAGGAGTGCTCACTTTTTTTGTTTATAAGCCCCTTTTAAAAGTTATTGAAGAGAGAAATAAAAAAATAAAAGAAGGTTTAGAAAAAGCAGAAGAGGCAAATATTAGGTTAAAAGAAGTTGATAATATTGGAAAAGAAAAAATTAAAGAAGCAGAGGTAGCTTCAATAAACATAATAAAAGATACTGAAAAGAAAGCAAAAGCCTTGGGCGAAGCTTTGCAAAAGAAAAATGAAGAAAAGCAATTACAGCTTCAAAAAGAGATTGCTTTGCAATTAAAAAAACAATTGGAAGACAATAAAAAAGTTGTAATGGCCGAGGCAGGAGAATTGGTCAGAAAAACGATAATAAAAACAGTAGAGTTGTCACCCGAAGCAGTTGACGGGGCGCTTATTAAAAGGGCAGTTGATCAGGTAAAAAATGAAGAATAAATCAAAGCTATACGCAAAAGCGCTGGCTGAAGTTTTGGCAAAGGAACCCGCCTCCGCCAAAGAGGCTACGGCGTGGCAAAGTAATTTTGTGACGCTTTTGGTTAAAGCCGGGCAGGAGAAAAGGGCAAAAGAAATTTTAAATTTGGCAGAAGAAATGCTTTTGGCAAAACAAGGGAAAAATAAAATTACTTTTGAAACAGCCAGAAAAATGACGGCAATCCAAAAGAAGGTATTATCCGGTTTTGTAAAAGACGGTGATTTATTAAAAGAAAAAATAAATCCGGAATTAATTGCGGGAGTAAAAATAATTATAAATAATAACAAGCAATTTGATGCTTCGCTGAAAAGTAAATTAAATAAAATATTATGAGTCAAGAAATTATAGAAAAAATAAAACAAGCCATTGAGGGTTTTAAAGACGACACCAAATGGGAAGAAATTGGCAAAGTTATTGAAGTTGGAGATGGCATATTAAAAATATCCGGATTGTCTAACGCGCAGTCGCAGGAAGTGCTGATTGTGGAGACTGGCGGAGAGCCCGCCTCCGCTAAAGCTTCGGCGAGGCAGGTTCGTGCTGTCGCACTGAACCTGGAAGAAGACTCTGTTGGGGCCTTGGTTTTGGGCGATGCAAATTCTATAAAATCCGGTGACACCGTAAAAAGAACAAAACAATTGCTTTCTATTGCAGTTGGTGAACAATTATTGGGCAGGGTAGTAGATCCCTTGGGAAATCCGATAGACGGCAGAGGGCCTTTATTTTCTGAAAAGGAAAAGCCACAATTTAATTTTTTGGAAAATGACGCTCCAAATGTAATTGGCAGAGAATCTGTAAACTCGCCTTTGCACACAGGTATTAAGGCAATTGATTCTATGATTCCAATTGGCAGGGGTCAGAGGGAATTGATAATCGGTGACAGGCAAACCGGAAAAACAGCGGTTGTTTTGGATGCTATTATAAATCAATTAAACGACAATGATGCTGGGAAAAGGCCGGTTTGTATTTATGTTGCAATTGGCCAAAAAGAATCTAAGGTTGCAAAAATTGTTGAAACTTTAAAAAATGCAGGGGCAATGGAATATACTATTGTTGTTTCGGCTTCAGCTTCTTCTCCTGCCGCATTTTGGTATTTGGCCCCATTTGCAGGTTGCGCCATTGGAGAATATTTTCGCGACAAAGGAAAGGACGCAGTTGTAATTTATGACGACCTTTCAAAACATGCATGGTCATACAGACAAATTTCTTTGCTGTTGCGCAGACCACCGGGAAGAGAAGCATATCCCGGAGATGTGTTTTATTTACACTCTCGTCTATTAGAAAGAGCTGCAAAATTATCAAAAGAAAAAGGCGGAGGAAGTCTGACTGCTTTGCCAATTATTGAAACTCAACTGGGAGATGTTACTGCCTACATTCCTACTAATGTTATTTCTATAACTGACGGACAAATTTATTTGGAAAGCGATTTGTTCTATCAAGGCACAAGGCCTGCGGTAAACGTTGGGTTGTCTGTTTCCAGAGTTGGAAGCTCTGCACAAACTAAAGCAATGAAAAAAGTTGCCGGAAAGCTTAGGCTTGAATTGGCGCAATTTCGTGAATTACAAACATTCGTTCAGTTTGCCAGCGATGTTGATGAAACTACAAAACAAAGAATTAATAAAGGCAGAATTATTACAGAAATTTTAAAACAGAGCGACTTGGCTCCGATAAGTTTTGAAAAACAGGTTTTGGTTTTGTACGCCGCGCTGAATGATTACTTTAGCAAATTTAAACCCGAAGAAATGGGAGAGATAGAAAAAAAATATTTGGAATATTTTTCCACCCTAGGCGGACCCGCCTCGGGCGGGGAAAATTTGCTTGAGAAGATTAAGCGAGACAGAGAAATTACCGACGAAACCGAAGCAGAAATAAAAAAAGTAATCAGTTCATTTATAGAAAGCCAATAATAAATGGAATCACCACAAAACATAAAGAAAAGATTAAAAAGTGTAAATAATATAAACCAGATAACCAAAGCGATGGAGCTGGTTTCGGCTACAAAAATGCGCAAGTCCCAGCAGATTGCGCTGGACTCACGGCCGTATAGTTTTGCGGCGTTGGATTTTTTGGCAACAATTTCGGTTTTAGAAAAACAGAAATTGCCGGCATTGTTTGAGGTGAGAAAAAATATAAAAAAAGTTTTGTTTGTGCTGGTAACTTCAGACAAGGGGCTAGCCGGCGCATTTAATAGTTCTATTTTTAAAAAATTTGAGGTACACTTAAAAGCAGAAAAAGCCGAGTGGGAAAAAGAAGAGCATATTTACGTTGCGGTTGGAGAAAAAGCCTTTGCTTATTTGTCAAAAAAGGGTTTTAAAGTTTTGAAAAAGTTTACAAATGTGGGCGACTACACAACTCCAGAACAGGTAAAGCCATTGGTTGATTTTGTGGTTGATGGATATTTAGAGAAAAAATGGGACAGAGTAATTATTATTTCAACGCATTTTAGAAGCGCATTAAAACAAGAGCCGCACGTGAGAAGAGTTTTGCCAATTGATTTTTACCATATTGCAGACACAATAAAAGAAATTATTCCAGAACGCGGAAAGTTTGCCGATTTAATAAAAGAACATCATATAAGTTTTATACCAGACAAAGCAAAATTGAAAGAATATACCATTGAGCCAAGACCGGAAAAGGTTTTAGAAAAATTAGCGGAACATTTGTTTTTTATGCAGGTGTACCATTTAGTTCTAGAAGCAAATGCTTCTGAACATAGTGCCCGCAGAATGGCAATGAAAACAGCCAGCGACAATGCAAGCGACTTAGGACAAAAATTAAATTTACAATATAATAAGTCCAGGCAGTCTAGAATTACAACCGAAATTGCCGAGATATCGGCTGGTGCCGAAGCCCAAAGCTAAAATATATCGCTACACTATGTAAACTTATGAAAAAAGATTTTAAAAAATGGCATGACAAAAAATCACGGATTAACAAAATTGAGCCACGCCCATTTTTTCATGAGCGAGAAATTTGGTATTGCGCATTGGGCGTAAATGTTGGCTTTGAGCAGGATGGTAGCGGGCAGGATTTTATAAGGCCAGTAATTATCCGAGTGCGGCTATTTTGTCGCAAATAAGACTTGCAGATGCTCGACGCTTGGACCATAAAATTGGAGATATTTCTAAGGATGATTTTGAAAAATTAACAAAAAAATTCAAGGATTTATTACCTTGAACTTCCTTTGTTACCTCTGCCTTGTGGCAGAGTCGGGCCGAAGCCATTTGTAGATTAAGTATACACCCTTATTTTACCATGTCAAGACTTGTCATTGCGAGCCCAGCCACGCTGGGCGTGGCAATCCAGGAGTTTGTGCAAAACACATGCTTCTAGATTGCCACGTCGCTTCGCTCCTCGCAATGACAGTGTGAATTTTGAAAATTTGTAAGAAAAAAGACCATTCTTGGTCAGCGAGCCCGAAAGGGCAAGTGGCAATTAGCCCCAAAGCATGAGATAGCATGCGATGGTCATGAAAAAGGTTGCTGCCCCGTATGAGCTACTGGACTTGGAATAGTCCTTGTTATGAAAAGAACATCCGCCCATGTAGCCACATCCGAAGGACATCGTAGCAAAGACCAAACTCGCGATTTTCATAACGTTCTCCCATTACTTGGCTGTTCGGAGTGGTGGAAATGACCGATAAAATATAATATCAAATAAATAAATTAATGTCAATATTAAGAAATAAAAAATAATTTTATGCAAACAGGAAAAATATTACAAATTATTGGTCCGGTGGTTGATGTTGAATTTTCAGAAGATGGAAAACTTCCAGCATTGTTTAATGCGTTAAAAGTTCAAGGTCCTAATAGCGAAGTTGTTTTAGAGGTTGTAAAACACTTAGACCTAACGAAAGTCAAAGCAATCTCCATGCATTCAACGGACGGATTGCAAAGAGGCCTGGATGTGGAAGACACGGGAGAGCAAATTACTGTTCCAGTTGGGCCTGAAGTTTTGGGAAATCTGTTTAATGTTTTAGGCAAGCCGTTAAACAAAACCGACGCAAAGTTTAAGAAGTTTTGGCCAATTCATAGGCCTTCGCCAGCTTTTACAGAACAGGCAACCAAAACAGAGGTTTTTGAAACAGGAATTAAAGTTGTTGACTTGATTGCCCCATTTATTAAAGGAGGAAAAATTGGATTGTTTGGAGGAGCTGGAGTTGGAAAAACAGTTTTTTTGCAGGAACTTATCAGAAACACAGCCGAAGAATCGGGCGGAGTTTCTGTTTTTGCAGGAGTTGGCGAGAGAACAAGAGAGGGAAACGACTTATATAAAGATATGAATGAGTCTGGAGTTATAAGTAAAACAGCTTTGGTGTTTGGGCAAATGAATGAAGTGCCAGGAGCTCGCGCGCGAGTTGCTTTGTCTGCCTTAACAATGGCAGAATATTTTAGAGACGAAGAAAAGAAAAACGTTTTGCTTTTTATTGATAATATTTTTAGATTTTCTCAGGCTGGTTCGGAAGTTTCAACTTTGCTTGGCAGAATGCCCTCTGCCGTGGGCTATCAGCCAACATTGGCTCAAGAAATGGCAGAATTGCAAGAAAGAATTACTTCAACAAAAAATGGTTCAATTACTTCTGTGCAGGCAATTTATGTGCCGGCCGATGATATTACAGACCCGGCTCCTGCTACAACATTTTCGCACTTAGATTCTACTATAGTGTTATCTCGCGCACTTACGGAGATAGGCATATATCCAGCTGTGGATCCGTTGGCATCTACTTCAACTGCGCTTGATCCAAAAATTGTGGGAGAAAAACATTACAAAGTGGCAAGAGATGTTCAGTTATGTCTGCAAAAATATAAAGATTTGCAGGATATTATTGCAATTTTGGGCATAGAAGAATTGTCTGAAGAAGATAAAAAGGTTGTAAGCAGAGCAAGAAAAATCCAGAGATTTTTGTCTCAGCCATTTTTCGTTGCAGAAAACTTTACAGGCAGGCCAGGAAAGTTTGTAAAACTTGAAGAAACAATCCGCGGATTTGAAGAAATTTTACAAGGCAAGCACGACGAAGTGCCAGAAGAAAACTTTTATTTGAAGGGCGGAATTGACGAAGTAAAATAATATGAAGCTTTCAGTATATAGTCTAAAAAAAATATTGTTTCAGGGTAATGCCCGTGTTTTGAATTGCAAAACACTTATGGGAGAAATTACTGTTTTGAATGATCACGAAACATTGATTACGGTTTTGTCTGCGGGCGCTATAAAAGTTGTGGATGATAAGGCGGGGGAACACTTTTTTCCGATAAAGTCAGGATTTTTGGAAGTGAAGGAGGGTAACGAAGCGCGATGTATTGTAGAAGAGTAGATGAAAAAAATTTCAATCAGAAAATTAATAGACCGGACTTTTGAAATAGGGATTTTAATAAAATCTTTTTTTGGGATTTTTGAGGTTTTGGCTGGGATTCTTTTTGCAGTTTCGGAGCGCTTTATAATGAATAATTTTATAATTTTAATGGCTCAGCAGGAAATTGCCGAAGACCCAAGCGACCTTATTGCAAACTTCCTAATAAAATCGGCAAACAGTATTGCTAACGGGAGTCAGCTTTTTGCGGTAATCTATTTAATTTTTCACGGAGTTGTGAACATTGCTTTGGCAGTGGCTTTGTTAAAAAACAAAATTTGGGCTTATCCTTGGGCAATGGCAAGCTTCGGATTTTTTATAATTTATCAGCTTTATAAATATCTTCATACGCATTCTGCCATGCTTTTAGTCTTAATCTTGTTTGATGTGTTTTTAGTATTCATTATTTTGATTGAATATAAAAGAAAGAAACGCGAATTAATTTTGGCGCCATAATATGCGAGTTTTTTTGGAAGCGTTATTATTGATAATTTTAATTTTAGTTTTTGGATATTTGTTTTTTTATTACGCCGATATTTTATTTGCGCCAGCCACCAAACAAAACCCTGAAAATAAAGTTTGCTTTAATCCGTCGGAAGGCGAAAACTGTTTTTTTGTTGAGCTGGTAAAAACAAATACAGAAAGAGAAAAAGGATTAATGAATAGAAAAGAGCTTGATAAAAATAAAGGAATGCTTTTTGTTTTTGACAAAGAAGCTATTTACCCTTTCTGGATGAAGAATACTTTTATTTCATTGGACATAATTTGGATTGATGCAAATGGAAAAGTTGTTTTTATAAATGAAAATACAAAGCCTTGTAAAGGTTTATTTTGCCCGGCAATTAATCCTTTGGCAAAAGCAAAATATGTCCTGGAGATAAATGCAGGAATATCAAAAGAGTTTAATATAAAAACAGGCGATTTAGTAGAGATATCCCCAAGTTTGTAATTTGTCTGAATCTTCATACCAGCCAAGTCCGATGTCTGTGCGGTAAAACATATTCTGCAGTAAAATATTATCAATCCTGCCGTAAGCCTGCTTCCTGGCATCGTCCACGGTTGTTCCAGATCCAGTAACAACTAAAACATATCCGCTTTCTCCGGCAATCCTCCAGCTTCCATCCACCATTTTGAGGTCGCCGAATCTAATTCCTTCTATTGACGGTTTCTTAAAAATAATAGATAAATCTCTATAAATATCCATTTCTTCTTTGTCATAATAGGGGAACGGCGGGACTGCGCAACAAATGCCAAGTTGGAAACCTTTTTTGGTCTTCATATCATAATTTTCACCTTTGGCTATTTTATATAAAAAGTCGCCCCATTCGCTCAAAACTCCTTCCATGGCAATTGAAATATGGGGATAGCCGAATCGGCAAGTAAATTCCAATGGATAAATTCCCCTTGCGTTAGCAATGCAATTTATGTCTATATAGCCAACATATCCAGATTTTTTAATATCCTCTTTCATTTTTTCTAAAGTTGTTTTAAAAATAGTGTTTGGACCAGACCAATACATCAGGGTTCCCATTTCTCCGGTGTATGGGCCGATATCTCCCGGAAATAATTTTTTGTGTTCAAAGTTTATATTTATTGGATAAATAAAATCGTTTCCGTTGAAAAATGCTCCAACGGCAACCTCTACTCCTTGGGCAAATTTTTGCAGTTGGAATTGCCTTACCTTTTGTTCAAGAACTTTTCTATTTGACCTGATAATTTCATGAATGTCTTTCCCATCCTCATCTTTGCCTAAAAATAAAAGTCCTTTTGAAGAAGATCCTACAAATTCCGATGGCTTGAAAACATAGCGTCCCGGATTTTCCTCAATAAATTTTAAAGCCAAATCATAGTCTGAAAAATCCCAGTGGGGGAGAATTAACATGCCCACTCTTTTCATTTCAGCTTGTCCAAACTCTCTGTCTTTCTCGAGCCTGTCCGTATATTCGCTTCCGCCAACCACTAGTTTGCCTTTTTTCCTTAATTCACTTGCCTCTTCTCCAAAACCAACATCATCAAAAACAACCACATCTGCCCAGTCGATAAATTTTTTGTAATCATTGACTTTTTCTAGGAAGCCGTCATAAACATCCTTATCGTAATCTGCCTGTACCCAAATTTTGACTTCATTCCCTTCATTTTTAATCTGATAGGCAAGGTCCCCCGACAAAGCCTCCCAGCTTACAAATAAAAATTTTTTTGGAGAAATTGGTTCTCGTTCGATCCCATTGTGATTATTTCCGTTTCCGTTACTCATTTTTTATAAATTAGTTTATATATTTTTCGTCGTATGTTGCGTACGAGACTGTTAACTCCTCGCCTCTTTTTATTTTTTTTAAAGCAATAAAATTTTCTCCGTCGTCAATAGTTTTAATGTTTGGTTTTTTAGAATTATTTAAAAAATATGAAATATCCATTCCATTCAAGCAGGCGTCCGATATTTCAACCACGCCGTTGTTGTGAATTACAAAAAAACTGTCAATCAAGGGTAATATTTCTTTTCCTAAACCCTTTAATTCTGAAATGTGAAACTTATGCCATTTTTGTTTTTTTACTCCCAAAAAAGGATTTTTACCTTTTGGAATGTCTCTGATTGCATAAACTCCAACACCCTCTATTTTAGACGGCCTTAATCTGCAATAAGTGTTTTTTAAATTATTTAAAATTTTATTTTTTATTTTTTGCATGTAATGTTAAATTATTATAGCACTAAAAAATAATTACACAAAAAAATTCCCCGCAAACGGGGAATTTTTTTTGATTAGCAAAATTATCTGCTGAATCTTGGAGGTCTCTTTTTTGACCAGCATTCTCTGCAATAGATTGGTCTGTCAGGAGCTGGTTCAAAAGGAAGTTCTGTAATTTCTACTCCGCACTCGGAGCATTTCCAGTTTCCTTTGATCATCGCTCTTGGAGCGAAACCTCTGTCATTGTTGTTTCTGTCGAACATTATGATATTTTTTGTTTTATTATTTTCGACTTTATTAGCTTAAACTAATTATACTCTTTTTATGCAGTCGTGTCAAGGGCTTTATGTCTTTTGGTTAAAATGCCATAATAAGTCATAATTAACAAAGCAAAAATATGAAAAAAGAAATTTGGTTAATAATAATTTTGGGCATAATAATCATTGTTTTGGCAGGTGTTTTGTTGTGGGCACTTAACAAGCCAGGAATAGGTCCGCTTATAATAGATTCGGGCATTAAAATTTTAACACCAAGGGTCAATGAAGAAATCTTTTCGTCGGTAAAAATTAAGGGGTATATCAATGGAGATGATTGGATAGCTTTTGAAGCGCAAGCCGGAACCGTAAAGCTTTTAGACGAAAATAATAATGTTTTAGGCAGTTCGCTTTTGGCAGTAACCGATGAGAATTGGATGAAGCAATTTAATAATTTTGAAGGAGAACTGTCTTTTGTTTCGCCAAAGGACCAAAACGGAACGCTGGTTTTTAAAAATGAAAATCCAAGCGGTTTGCCGGAAAAAGATAAAACTTTTATTTTGCCAATAAAAATTGCAAAGGTTTCAACAGAAACGACAGTTTTAAAAGTTTATTTTGGAGATCAAACCACTGGAGTAGATTGCAATAGCGTTAAGCCGTTAGAAAGAGTGGTGTTAAAAACAGAAGCCATAGCAAGAGTGGCACTTGAAGAATTATTGAAAGGGCCCAATCAAGCAGAAAAAAATGCGGGATATTTTACAAGCATTAATGCTGGAGTAAAAATTCAAAGTTTAACAATTAGCAATGGGGTGGCAAAAGTTGATTTTGATGAACAGCTAGAATATCAAATTGGAGGGTCCTGCAAGGTTTCGGCAATAAGGGCGCAAATTACGCAAACCTTGAAGCAGTTTTCAACAGTTGAAAGCGTTATTATTTCTATAAACGGACGTACGGAAGATATTTTACAGCCTTAAAATTGCTCGGCAATGAATTTTAAAATTTTAAAAAAATCAAAAAATAGCAGGGCGCGGTTGGGATTTTTGGAGACAGAGCACGGAGTGGTTGAGACTCCGTGTTTAGTTCCTGTTGCAACACAGGCGGTCGTAAAAACTTTAGACAGCAAAGAAGCAGAAGCGACAAAGTCACAAATTTTAATTGCAAATACTTTTCATTTGCATTTAAGGCCTGGCGAGAAAATTGTGGAAAAAGCCGGCAAGCTTCATAAATTTATGAACTGGAGAAAACCACTGATGACAGACTCAGGGGGTTACCAGGTTTTTTCTTTAGGATTCGGAACAGACTTCGGTCTCGGCAGTAAAATTTTAAAAAAAGAACAGGAAGGAGGAAAAATAATAAAAGAAAATTCACAGCCTCAAAAAATAAAAATAAATAGCGATGGCGTAATTTTTCACTCTCCAATAAACGGAGACGAATTATTCATCGGCCCCAAAGAATCAATAAAAATTCAGGAAAAAATAGGAGCAGATATTATTTTTGCTTTTGATGAATGCACTCCGCCTCTAGCGAATTATGACTATGTAAAAAATTCTCTGGAGAGAACTCATAAATGGGCAAAAATTTCTTTAAAATCTAAAAAAACAAAGCAAGCAATTTTTGGCATAGTACAAGGTTCAAGATTTAAGGATTTAAGAATTGAAAGCGCAAAATTTATTGGCGGTTTAAATTTTGATGGATTTGGGATTGGAGGCGAATTCGGCAATGATAAAAAAATAATGGGCCAAATGATAGAATGGGTTGATGATGAGTTGCCCGAAAAAAAGCCAAGGCATTTGTTGGGGGTAGGGTATTTAGAGGACATGGAATTGATTATAAAATCCGGCGTTGATACTTTTGACTGCACGGTGCCAACCCACTATGCCAGGCGAGGAGTTGTTTTTACTAGCGAAGGAAAATTGGATTTGAAAAAAACAAAATATTTAAAAAAAAACGAGCCGCTGGATAAAAATTGTGTTTGCAATGTTTGCTTGAATTACAAAAAAGATTACATTTGCCATCTGCTGAAAGCAGGGGAGATTACCGGCATGAAGCTTTTAACTTTTCATAATCTCTGGTATTTTAATACATTTGTTGAAGATATCCGAGCCAAAATAAAAAAAGGCGAGATTTAAAAAGTTATCCACAAGCATGTCTATTGACATGCTTGTTTATTAGTAATAAAATGCAATAAGTAATAATTACTAATAATATAAATATGAAAATTTTATTAAAAAAGGAAAGAATGACGGCGCAAAAAAGTTTTATTTTAGGGTATTTAAAAAGCGTCAAAACACATCCTTCGGCAGAAAAAGTTTATGCGGAAGTAAAGAAAAAAATACCGACTATAAGCCAGGGGACCGTTTATAGGGTTCTAAATAATTTGAAGAGCAAGGGAGAAATTCTAGCAATTGATACTAAGGGTAATATGCACTTTGACGCCGACATCTCAGATCACGCGCATTTCATTTGCGAAAAGTGTGGAGAAGTTTACGATGTTTATGACGAATGTTCTAAATGCGGAATTTTGAAAAATAGAAAAACAAAGGTCGGAAAAATTAATAAATATCAAATAAAATTTTATGGAGAATGTAAAAAATGTAGAAAATAATATGTGTCACGATTGTAGCAAAAAAATAGATTTTGAGCATAGCGAGATTAAAAATGGAGTGTTGCTCGCATATAATCATAAAGGAAAAAAGATTAATGTATTCAAATGCAATGAATGTTTTTTAAAAAATAAATCTCTTACCAATTTTCAAGAATGCGAGGTTTATTCAAGGGTAGTTGGCTATATAAGGCCGGTCCAGCAGTGGCATAAAGGAAAAAAACAGGAATTTGAAGAAAGAAAAGAATTTTTAGCGCCAAAAGGCGTTGTTAATTCGTAGCAAAATCAATAATGTATAAAAACCATGGAAAAATATAAATTGCCAGACTTACTATATGGCTATAAAGATTTAGAGCCATATATGTCAAAAGAGGTTTTGACTTTGCATCATGACAAACATCATGCCGGTTATGTAAATACGGCAAACACTTTGTTGGATAAAATTCAGGATGCAAGGAAAAATAATGCAGAATTAGATCACAAGTCGATTTTAAAATCATTGTCTTTTAATGTTGGCGGGCATATTTTGCACGAAATATTTTGGAAGGTTATGGCGCCTTTTGAGTCTGGGAAAAACAAGCCAGGCGGGGAAGTTTTGAAAGCAATAGAAAAAGAATTTGGAAGCTGGGAAAGGTTTAAAACAGAATTTTCGGAAACCGCAAAATCGGTAGAGGGTTCAGGCTGGGCAATTTTGGCTTTTCATAAAGAACACGGTGAAAATGGGGCGCTTTCAATAATTCAGGTTGAAAAACACAATGTAAACTTTTATCCCGATCAAACAATTTTACTATGCCTTGATGTCTGGGAGCACGCGTATTATTTGGATTATAAAAATGACAGGGCAAAATTTGTAGAAAATTGGTGGAATATTGTGAATTGGCAGGAGGTTGAAAAAAGGTTCAAAGGGGAGTAGGATAGAAGCAATGAAGGAGAATGTTTTACTGAAAAATTACACTACATATAAAATTGGCGGGCCGGCTAAATATTTTTTTGTTGCAAAAACAAAAGAGGATTTAATTTATGCACTAAAATTTGCAAAAGAAAAAAAGTTAACGGTTTTTATTCTGGGCGGGGGAAGCAATTTATTGATTTCAGAAAAAGGATTTAAAGGGTTGGTAATAAAAATGGATATTTCTGATGTAAAATTGCAAGAAAATATGGTTTTTGCCGGAGCAGGAGCAGACCTGGCAAAACTGGCTTATTTATCTGCAGAAGCCGGGCTTTCCGGGTTGGAGTGGTCTGCGGGAATTCCGGGAGCCACGGTTGGAGGAGCAATATACGGGCACGCTCAGGCATTTGGGGCAAAAATTTCTGATGCAGTAAAAGAAGTTCATGCAATAAATTTAAAAACATTGCAATACAAAAAATTTACAAAAAAACAATGCCGATTTTCTCTAAAAAACAGCATATTTAAAAAGACCCAAAAATTTGTAATTATTTCTGTTATTTTGGAACTTCAAAAAAAAGATATCCAAGAAATTAAAACGCAAATTAAAGAATTTTTAGAATACAGAAAAAACGAGCATCCAATAAATTTCCCTTCGGCCGGCTCGACATTTGTAAATCCCGCAATAAAAGGAAAAATTATTCCGGCAGGGTTTTTGGTCGCAAGAAGTGGATTGAGCGGGAAAAAAGTCGGAGATGCGCAAATTTCTGAAAAACATGCAAACTTTATAATTAATTTGGGCCAAGCCAAATCTAGCGATATTTTAGCTTTAATAAATATGGCTAAAAAAGCAGTTAAAAAAAAATTTAAAATTAATTTAAAAACAGAAGTCCAACTTGTTGGATTTTAAATATATGAAAATTTTAATAAGAACGAAAAACCTGGAATTGACGGAAAATCTGAAAGGTTTTATTGAAGAAAAAATCGGAAGCTTAAAAAAATTTGTGGATGTTTTAAAAAGAGAAGAAGAGAATAAAACATTGGCCGAAATTTTTTTTGAGGTTGAAAAAGAAACAAAACACCACAACAAAGGCGAAGTTTTTAGATCGGAAGCAAAGATTCTATTGCCTGGCAGGAAGATAATGGCTCAAGCTTCGGGAGATGACCTGTTTTTGACAATTGTTGAAATAAAAGATAAATTACAGCAGGAACTTAAAAAATATAAAGAGAAAATTATTACAACGAGCAGGAGAAAACAGCAGAAAGATACACTATGAGCATTTTATCTAAGATATTCGGGGATCCCAATGAAAAATTCGTAAAAAGCCTGGCGCCCATAATTGAAAAAATAAATTCTTTTTCCGCCCAAGGCGGACCAGCTTCGGGCTGGGATCTAAAAGAGAAAACAAAAGAGTTTAAGGCACGTTTGGCAAAGGGTGAAACCTTGGACGAAATTATGCCCGAGGCTTTTGCGCTGGTACGCGAAGCTTCAAAAAGAACTTTGAATCAGCGCCATTTTGACGCGCAAATGATAGGCGGAATTGTTTTGCACCAGGGAAAAATTGCTGAAATGAAAACCGGTGAAGGAAAAACTCTGGCCGCTACTTTGCCTGCATATTTGAATGCGCTTGAGGGTAAGGGAGTACACATTGTTACTGTAAACGATTATCTGGCAAAAAGAGATATGGTCTGGATGGGGCAAATCTATGATGCGCTTGGCCTGACTACCGGATGCATTGTAAATGAATCAGGGTATGTTTACGACGCTAATTATAAAAATAAAGAGGCAGACGAAAAAAGAGATATTACCGGAAATTTTAAAGTAGTCCAGGATTATTTGAAGCCGGTTTTAAGGAGCCAGGCTTATTCTGCAGATATTACCTATGGAACTAACAATGAATTTGGTTTTGATTATCTGAGGGATAACATGGTTTACCAAGCCGGCCAGGAAGCCCAGCGGGGATTCAATTTTGTAATTGTTGACGAAGTCGATTCCATTTTAATTGACGAGGCGCGCGTGCCCCTGATTATTTCCGGCCAGGCAGAAGATGCAACAGAAAAATATTATAATTTTGCAAAAGTGGTGTTGCTATTAGAAAGAGATTCAGATTTTGCAATTGATGAAAAAATGAAGGCCGTAAATTTTACAGATCAAGGCCAGAATAAAATTGTTAAAAAATTGGGATTTGACCCATGGCTGGACAATGATATTATTACAACTCATCAATTGGAATCTGCATTAAAAGCCAAAGCACTATTTTTGAAGGACAGGGACTATACTGTAAAAAATAACGAGATTTTAATTATTGATGAATTCACAGGAAGAATTTTGCCGGGGCGCAGGTGGTCTGGCGGATTGCACCAGGCGGTTGAAGCAAAAGAGGGAGTTGCTGTCCAGCCTGAGTCAATTACAATGGCAACAATAACCTTCCAGAATTATTTTAGAATGTACAAAAAAATATCTGGAATGACGGGAACCGCCTTAACTTCGGCTGAAGAGTTTGATAAGGTTTATAAATTGGAAGTTACGGCAATTCCTCCAAACAGGGCAATGGCAAGGCAAGATCTTGGCGATAAGGTTTTTAAAACAGAAGCCGGAAAATTTACAGCGGTCATAAAAGAAATTGAAGAGCTTTATAAAAAAGGCCAGCCAATTTTGGTTGGCACAAGGTCTGTTGAAAGAAATGAGTATTTGGGAAAATTATTGCAAACACACGGAATTCCTCATAATATTTTGAATGCAAAAAATCACGAAAGAGAAGGAGAAATTATTGCCCAGGCTGGAAAAAAGGGAGCTGTAACAATTGCTACAAATATGGCAGGGCGTGGAGTGGATATTATTCTCGGTGGTAATCCACTTTTGCCCGCCGAAGCTGAAGCGGTGCGAAGCGTAGGCGGGCTTCATGTTATCGGCACAG